>CEPJ01009466.1_pt1 | contig 35232 bp, 35 predicted proteins | sample 530561 | NCBI WGS metagenome assembly CEPJ01 (sample SAMEA2620404, study PRJEB7988) | marine metagenome | biome: marine biome (ENVO:00000447); feature: surface water layer (ENVO:00002042); material: "saline water (ENVO:00002010), including plankton (ENVO:xxxxxxxx)" | depth 5 m
AGACGATGCCGGCTTAACAATTAAGGATATGCAGGCTATGTATTGCGGAAATCTTGGTCAAGCTAATGCAATGGTTGGACAGAGAATTCTTCAAGAGATAGGACAAACAGGTATCCCAGTAGTAAATTGTGCAAACGCTTGCGCGACCGGTGCTACAGCTTTCAGGGAAGCTTGGATGTCAATAAAAGCTGGAATTTATGATGTAGTTCTTGCTGTAGGAGTTGAACAAATGGGCAAAGGTCTTTTAGGTGGTGCAGGAGGCGGAGATGGTATTCCAAAAGAGGGTCTTTTAGGCTCAGGTACTATGCCATGCGTATTTGCTGAAGCTGGAATGGAACATTCAAAAGATCATGGAACAACCTTTGAACAATTTGCGAAGATTTCAGTGAAAAATCATCATCATTCAACTATGAACCCTAAGGCAATGTACCAAATAGAAACTCCTTTGGATGTTGTGATGAACGCTGAAATGATTTCTTACCCAAATACCAAACTTATGTGTTCTGTAAATGTTGATGGATCTGCTGCTGCAGTGCTTGTTTCAGAAAAGAAGGCTAAAGAACTAGGAATGGGGCGTGCTGTAAGAGTAAAAGCTTCTGCTCTTGCAAGTGATCCATATACAGATAGGGATTTAGTCATGCCTGATGTTAATGCTTGTACAAGATTGGCTGCTGAACAAGCTTATGAAATGGCTGGTGTTGGGCCAGAGGACATAAATCTTGTGGAATTACATGACTGTTTTGCAACTGCAGAAATGCTCCATTATGAAAATCTTGGTCTTTGTAAAGATGGTGAAGCAGGAAAGATGATAGATGAGGGTCATGTTGAACTTGGTGGTAAAGTTCCTGTAAATGTTTCTGGGGGACTTCTCTCGAAAGGTCATCCTCTTGGTGCAACTGGTATAGCAAATATCTATGAGGTTTGTACTCATCTAAGAGGAGAAGCTGGAGAAAGACAAGTAGAGGGTGCAAGACTTGGAATGACTCACGTGATAGGTCTTGGAACCGCTTGCGGAATTCATATTCTAGAAAAAGTATAAATTAGTGATTATTGGCGTAACGGGAGATACGCATAATAATCTCAAAAACATTAAAAAAATCTGTTCTATTTTTAACGAAAATAGAACAGATTTAGTTTTTCATACTGGGGATATATCGTTACCCAAATCTCTACTTGCATTTAAAGATCTTAATTGTCCATTAAAAGTTGTATTGGGAAATAATGATGTTGGTGAAAAAAAAGATCTTTTAGAAGCCTCGAAGGAATTCGATTGTGAAGTTTTTGAAGAGCCTTTGGCAATAAAAATTGACGAAAGAATCTTCACTATTTTGCATCATCCAGATTTAATAAATGATGAATTAATAACTGAAAGTGATGTTATTTTGCATGGACATACTCACAGATATAGGTTTGAAGAAATCAACAATACGATTATATTTAATCCTGGAGAATGTGCAGGGTTTTTGGAGGGTAAAAATCAGATAGGATTGATTGATTCCAAAACTGAATATTTGGTGCCAAAAATATTTAATTTTTAGATCTTAAAAGCCGGTAAATGAAATAAAAGGTAAATGCCAGAAAAATTGTTGCCGATAAAGGTCTTAAAACCCTCATAAATCCATGATTTTCTAAAATTGAATTTTCTAAAATTAAAATTGAAATTATTGGAACTAATTCAGATGAACCTGGTTCTCGAAACCAAAAACTCAAGAATAAACCTAAAGGTAGAAAAAAGAACAAGAGCTTTAATGAGTTTTTTTCAAAAATTCTAGAAAATAAAAAAGATATGAGAACAGAAATTAAAATATATATTATCCAAAAAAACATATTAAAAAAAATTTGAAATGAATTTTTCTGACAATTTTGTATCTCCCATAATATTAATAATCTTCGATTTTAGATTTTCTTCATCTGCCTTAAACATAGAAAGCTTTCTTAAATATTTATCTTTGAATAAAAAACTGGTTGGAATGTTTTCAAGTTTTGCCATCTCTTCTCTCCAAAGAAATATATCTTTTTCTCTCTGAGAAAATTTATTTTTTTTTCTGTTTAATCGAGATATTTTTAAATCTTGATTTCCGAGCTTTGCCTCTTTTCTTGATTCATTAAAAACATCCTGTAATTTATTTTTCTTATATAAAATCTTTTTCTGAAGTTGATATATTTCCAGTAAAAACTCAACATCTTTTGCTGCATATAATATCTGTTTTTTTTTGAGAGGTCTCCTAAGCCAATTTGAATTGGTTTCGCTTTTATCTAAAACTTTACCAAAATATTTAGAAACAATAGAAGAATAACTTTTTATACTTCCAGAAGTTAATAACTTTTCAGCTATCTGAATGTCGAAAACTTTTTTTATTCTTATTCCTAAATTAGTACTTAGGACAGTAGTATCACTTCTAGCAGAATGAAAGATAATTAGTTTGTTTTTATCTTCAAGAACATCCTTAAAAAATTTAAGATCTTTACATTTCAAACAATCTATCAAAAATATACTTTTTGCCGTTGAAATTTGAAGAAGTGAAAGGACTGGGAAATAAGTATTTCTCCAATCAAACTCTGTATCCACTCCAAGCAGGACTTCTTTTTGAATAGCTTTCTTTGCATTGGAAATCTGATTTTCGTTATCAACAAACAAAATATCTTTTTTCTTTTTAAAGACTAAAAAAAATTTTCTTAATAACATATTCATAATCTAAAACTTTTAAAAACTGAATTACAAGTAAGCACTTTATTTAAAGTAAGACTTTATATTTTTTTTAATATCGTTATCTTTCATAGAGAATTCTATGTTTGCAATAAGATAACCAAGTTTTTCACCACAATCATAAAATTTTCCATCAAGACTATGTGCAACAACTTTTTTAAACTTGAGAAAATCGTCTATTGCATCTGTTAGTTGGATTTCTCCATTTTTATCAGCTTTAGTTTTTGATAAAAAGGAAATCAATTCATGTGAAAAAATATACCTTCCTACAGCAAATAAATTAGAAGGTGCCCTTTTTGAGTTAGGTTTTTCTACAATATTTTCAATATAGCCTATACCTCCGGATTTTTTATTTTTTTTAACTTTTGCTATTCCATATTTTTTAGTATTTTTTTTATCAATTTTTCCTAGAAGGATTGAAGAATTATTAGAGGCTTCAAACTCTTTTTTCATTTTTGCGAGATTATTATTTTCATTCGAACCATCTATCAACATATCCGGAAGCAAGATTGCAAATGGTTCGTCCTCATTAAGAACAGTTTTTGCACAAAGTATTGCATGGCCGAGCCCCAAGGCTTTTCCTTGACGAATGCTGCTAATAAGAATATTTAGCTTTGAAATTGATTTAATCTCCTTCAATAAAGACCTTCTGACCCTTTTCGAAAGCTCGGCTTCAAGTTCAAAGCTGGTATCGAAATGATTCTCCACGGATGATTTGCTGGAATGAGTAATAAAAATAATTTCTTTGAACCCCGCATCAACTGCCTCCTCGACCACATATTGAATTATAGGTTTTCCTGCAACAGGCAACATCTCTTTTGGAATTGCTTTAGTAGCTGGAAGCATCCTTGTTCCTAGCCCCGCTATAGGAATAATTACTTTTTTTAATTTTTTCATAATTCTCTTATGTTCATCAAACTAAATGGTAGGGATTAATATTTACATTTCTAGACATTCTCAATACCTGAGCAGAAAACATTGAAACCCATGAATTTAAGTGTTTGCCAACATAATTCTTATTTTTATTAGTTTCTTTAAACCATGCATCACCAGCCATTATTCCACCATAAGCCTGTGTTTGTTTATCAAAACTTTGCAAAGATAGTATTGATTCAACTGCGCGAGGGAAATTTATTTTTGGCCTATCGTTCTCATCCAACATAAGCCATAAACGTAGAACTTGTGCTGTCATATCTGGACTAGTTTCTTTTTTAAATTTCCCATCAGAAAAATAAGATGGAAATCCACCATTATCTAATTGAAATTCACTAATCCAAGTTACAGCTTTTTTAGCAGACTCTAGATAGCTCTTTTCATTAAGTATTTGACCGGCAACAAGAAGTCCTTCTGCTGCATAACAATGAGGGTGAAGAAAAGTCTCCAGGGGATCAGGAGAAGTAGAAAAACGTCCATTTTCACTTTGGAAATTCATGCCCCAGTTGCAAAGCTTCGTCGCCGATAATTTATATTTTGAAATGTTTGTGAGCTCACTTAAATGTAAAAGGCCAATTGCTAACTTGACTAAAAATGCACCTGAAATTAAAGACCATTTACCACCGGGATTGCTAGCTTCTTTGGAAAAAGGATCATATTTCGAGTAAAAAGATCCATTATTTTTTTGCATATCTTGCAACAGACAATCTCCTACACTAATTGCTGTTTCCAATACTTTCTTATCTTTAGATATTTTATAAAAATTACAAAGTCCATTTAAAACCATACCATTACAGAAAGCACATATTTGGTGTCGCCAAGTACTGCCATCATGTCGGCATAACATTCCACCAGATTCTTGATCAAAAGCACTTTCGTTGAGCCATTTGAAAGCATCTTCTGCTTTTAAACGGAAAATATCTTTTTTTGTAGAAATGTATAGATAAGTAAACCAGGTAAGGGCATAACCTGTTATTTCAGAATAGAGAAAAGCATAAGAATTTGCAGTCTTATCAAACCAGGAATAAACCCCGCCATGTTTAATCTCTTCATTACTTTGATCTTGGATACCAGAAAATAATAACCATTTCTCAATTAGCTCTAGTTCATTTTCATAGTCATTCATTAAATGATTCTCCAATTTTAGGAACAAAGGATGAACCATCTTCATATTCAATTTCAGTAAGAAGAATAGAACCAGATCCTGTAGAAACAACAATGCCAGAGTCTGTAATCTCAGTAATCATGCCAGCCCTTGCTGTTTTTTTTATTTCTAATGAAGCACCATTTACCAGGACCTTTTTTCCATGCAAAAAACTAAATGCAGGCGGGTATGGTCTCTTTAAAGCTCTCACTAAGTTGAAAATAGTTCTATTGTTAGCTTGCCAGCATATGGCTCCATCTTCAGGTTTTCGTCTGGGAGTTTTAGAAATTTCTGAAGGATTTTGTTTAATTCTTGGTGCTGAATTTTTAAGAGCTAGGGGGAGATAGCGGTTTATCATTTCAATGCCTAACTTGTCTGACTTTAAAAATAAAGTATTAATATCATCATGATCTGTGATGTTAAAACTTTCTTGAAAAATTATTTCGCCGGCATCAATGTTTTCTTCTAAATGAAAAAGAGTACAGCCCCAACTTGAGTAATCTTTTATCAATGCCCAATTAAGAGAAGCTCCACCTTGGTAAGCTGGAAGCAAAGAGTTGTGTATGCCAACGGTGCCGGCCTTAGGAATATTAAGTATTGAAACAGGAATTTTTTGTGACCAACCAATCTCTATCAAGAGATCTAAATTCCAAGAATAGATTTTTTCAATTAAAGAATCATCATGAAGATTTTTAACTTTCTTTACTTCAAAATCATGATTGAAATTTTTAGATTCTAAATTTACAAATCTTGCTTTTTTATAAGCTAAAGATTCATCTAATGTAATCAAACCTAAAAGATTAATATCTTTATTTTTAATTAATTCATTTATTAAGTTTTCTGTAGACTTTGTACAACCAATTATTGCAATTCGTAATTTATTGTTCATTTTAAAACAGAGTTAAGTATCACAAATTTCTTTAGTTCAATACAGACTCTTTAGATTTTAGATCAAGTTCTATAAGACTTTCTCCAACTATGGCGCTATAAATTCCCATACTCGAAGCACTTTTTTGCTCGAATTCTATTACATTAGGAACTTTTTTGCTTGAATGGAAAGCAAGAAAGTTTCTGCAATCTAATGAACAACCTGGCAAAACTTCATTTACCATAAAAACTCTATATCCAAATTCCCTCAAGAAATTTGTAACTTTATAGATATCTTCTTGTGAAATGTGCTGTTCAAACGAAATAATCGGTAAATCATTTTTAATGATTTTTGAGGCTCCTTTTAGAACAGAAAATTCCAATCCCTCTACATCAACATGAAGTAGGCCAATGCTTGGGTTTCCTGAATTTGCAATAATTGCATCCAATGTAGTTGAGACTATTTTCCCATCAAGCGGTTTTTTGTAAAAACTTGTATGACCTAGATCGCCTTCAAAATCTAATTTTTCTCCTTCATTTTCCGTGCATACAGCCTCTATAAACTTTATATTTGAAACGTCATTTAAAAAAGCAACTTTTTGGCCATAAGATTGATTTTCAGGTGAAGGATCAATAGCGAAAACATAACTCCCTTCTTTTAGCTGCTTACTCCATACAATACTGTTATCTGCAATCCAGCTTCCAATATCAATAATGGATTTATCTGCAGGGATGTAGCCATCAGCATATAGGCCATAAATAACACGCCGTAGGAGAGCTTCGGAGCTCGGACGATGAAAATAACTTATACTTCTACTAAGGGTATAACCTCTTCCAGTTAAGGCATCAAACAATGAACTTCTTGGCAGTTGGACAACAGTATTACCTTCATGAATAAATTTAACAGAAAAATTAGACTTATACAGAGAGCGAAAATGAACCAAGCGAGTCACCAGAGCCTTAAAAAAAGTCAGCATTTTGAAATATATTAAAGATTCTTAAAATTTGGTTAATGCTCCGCAAAAGTCTAACACGGTTTTTTCAAAAATCTTTGGAGATTCATTCAATTCAATAAATTCTTTATGTTTTACTAAAAAAACTAAAATATCAGCGTCTCTTAAAACCGTTTTTAAGTCGAACATTTCAAAAGGCATATCTTTTTTCACATTAGGGTCAACTACCATGACATCCTTTCCTGATGAAAGAAGTTTGTTTACGATTTTTAAGGCAGGTGATTCTCGAATATCATCTACATCAGGCTTAAAAGTGATTCCAAGACAACCAATTTTAATTTTGGATTTATCTTCTATAGGCTCAGATTCTAGTAATGTATTAATTTTTTTTAAAACCCAAGCAGTCTTAGATAGATTAACGCGTCTGGCAGTTTGAATCATTTCAGACTCATTCTGATTTTTAGAAACAATAAACCATGGGTCTACTGCAATGCAATGCCCTCCTACACCAGCACTAGGAAGAAGTATATTTACTCTTGGATGCCTATTTGCGAGTTCAATCAACTCCCATACATTGATGTTTTCTTTATCACAAATGATTGATAATTCATTAGCGAAAGCAATGTTGACATCTCTGAAAGAGTTTTCAGTAAGCTTGCAAAGTTCTGCAGTTCTTGCATCAGTTTTTACAATATTCCCTGTTACAAAAGTCTTATAAAATTCTTCAGCCCGATCTGTGGCATCGCCAGTCAAACCTCCTATGATCCGATCATTTTGAATTAATTCTTTCATGATTTTCCCAGGAATTACTCGCTCTGGACAGTGGGCAATATGAATTTTGTTTGTATCAACGCCAAGTCTCTGAAGGGCCATTCTGACTTCTTCAGTCGTACCAACTGTGATAGTAGATTCTATAATCAGTAAATCACCTTTTTTAATATAAGGAGCGAGTGATTTTGCAGCATCAAATACATAACTTAAATCCGGAGTCGGATTTTTCTCATCTTTAATTAAGGGTGTTGGAACACAAACTATATGCACATCTGCGCTACGATGTTCTGAGCTAGCTTGAAGATTTCCATTTGAAATAGATTCAAGCAAAGCGTCATCTAGGCCTGGCTCTAAATTGCTGAATTGACTGTTGTTAATGTTTTCAACTATTTCTAGGTTTGTATCTATGCCAAAAACGTCATAACCATTTCGTCCCAAAATTGCAGCTGTTGGCAGCCCTATGTAGCCTAGACCAATAACATTTATTTTTAAATTTCTTTTCATATTTTTTCTAAATAACTTTATTAAGTACTTTCAATATTTTTTTTGACGCTTTTCCGTCCCCATAAGGATTATGGGCCTCTGACATTTGTTTATATAATTTAGTATTGTTAAGTAATTCTTTAACACCCTCATAAATTCTTTGCTCATCTGCTCCAACTAATTTTACGGTACCTGCATCAACTGCCTCAGGCCTTTCTGTCTTATCTCGCATCACCAAAACGGGTTTTCCTAAACTTGGAGCTTCTTCTTGTATGCCGCCGCTGTCTGTTAAAACTGCAAGACATCCATCTAAAAGAAAAATAAAAGAGTCATAGTCTTGAGGAGGTATTAGATAAACATTATTTAGAGAAGCTAATAATTTGTTAACTGGATTTCTTACATGCGGATTTAAGTGAAGAGGATAAATGAAATTTATATTTTTGAATTCTTTAGACAAACGAACCAAAGCATGACATATTTCTTGAAAACCATGTCCAAAATTTTCTCTTCTGTGCCCTGTAATTAGAATATATTTTTTACTTAAAATATTATCTTTACATGATGCTTCCAATCCTTTCAAAAGCTTGTTTTTCAATTTTTGGTCTTTATTAATTTTTGTTTTTACACTTAAAAGAGCATCTATGACTGTATTTCCAGTGACAAAAATTTTATCCTTCTGAACACCCTCGGACAATAAATTTTTTTTAGAAGTCAAAGTTGGTGCAAAATGCCAATCTGCAATCTTGGAAATTACCTGCCTATTAAATTCTTCCGGAAAAGGAGCCTGCAAATCATAAGTTCTTAAACCAGCTTCAACGTGACCAATAGGTATGTTAGAAAGATAAGCTACTTGTGCAGCTGATAAAGCTGTTGTTGTGTCGCCTTGTACTATAACCATATCCGGTGATACTGATTCGAATACATCTTTCATACTGGAAAGTAAGTTAGCAGAAAGACCGATTAAATCTTGCTTTTCTTTCATTATGTTCAAATCAAAGTCTGGCGTGATTTCAAACAAACCCAAGATTTGATCAAGCATTTCTCTATGTTGAGCAGTAACACAAATTTTTGTTTTAAAGTTTTGCTTTTCCTCAGATATTAAACTTAATATAGGAGCCATTTTTATAGCTTCAGGCCTTGTACCAAAAACAAATAGAATAGTTTTCATTTATGCAGTCACCTTGTTGAATAATACCCTTTAAATAGAGCGCAATTGCTATTCACTTTTTGACGCCTCAATTGCATCTCTATAAAAATCTAAATATTGTTGAGCAACAATATTCTCAGAAAAAAGTCTTTGAACTTTATTTCTGGCAGCTTCAGACAGTAATTTTGATTTTTCATTATCCATAAGCCATAAAATTCCCATTGCAAAGTCTGAGGTATCAAAACTTTTAGCCAAATATCCATTTACTTTATGATCCACAATATCTTTCAAACCAGAAGAGTCAAAACAAACAACAGGTCTGCTGCAGGCCATCGCTTCAGAGGCAACCTGTCCAAAAGATTCATTGCGAGAAGGAACAGCAATTGCATCTGTCGCACTGTACACAGCCTTCATCAAGAGCTCATCTTGAATAAAACCTAAATTGTATGTAGGAAATTTCTCAAATAAGCTATCGTTTTTATTTGCAATACCAAATGTAACAATTTCTAGTTCAGGGATTTTATTTTCGAGCTTTTCAAGGGCAGCATTCAATAAATCGGCTCCTTTGTGGAATGCATTATTTTCGTTAAAAGTTCCAAAACAGAGTAAAGGCTTATCTAAGGGAAGTTGAAGCATTTTTCTTGCATAGCTTTTGTCAAATGCTTTCCAAAATTTAGTATCCAAGCAGTTCGGTATTATTTTTCTGGGCCAATTTTTCATGAGTGGGCTTTTTCCCACACAATCACTCATCCAAGAACTAGGCGAGACAATATGCATCGACTTTTTCCAGTGACGTTTTTTTTGTTTCCATACAAACCTGTTCAAATCCCAAAAAAATATGCCATTTCTATCTTTTGAATATCCGTTTCTCCATCTTTCTTCATAGCTTAAATGCTCTGCTCCTGAAAATGCCCACATATCATGAAGCGTCCAAACTATGGGTTTTTTTATTTTTGAAATGTCTTTCACAGAAAGCATTTCTCCATTAACCCAATGTAAGTTTACTATGTCGTAATCAGAAGAATTTATTAACTTCGGCCAAAAGGATGGAAAAATCGATAAAGAATGGTAGATTCCAGTTTTCTTAATTTTTCTTCTACAAATAAAATTAGATAATTTAGATCTAATTTTGTCATACAGCTTAAAAAGATATCCTTGAGGAGAGTATATTAAGGGGTCAGTAAGATCTGATTTACAAACCCACATTTTAGATTCATGTCCTTCCTTGAGAAGGCATTCGTGAATTCTTAGGGCTGCTTTTGCAGCACCCCCAGTATTATCAGAATAATTTAAATGAAGAATTTTCAAAACATTCCAAAAATTTTTAATAGTTTAAGAATCATCATGCCATTCCTCGCAAAGATTTTTTTCCCTCAAAAAATGAATCAAAAACAGGCAAAGCTTCATCAATCGTATAGTTACCATTTAGTACATTTGGCCAACTTTCTACTTTTTCACGATCAACTAAATCATAAACTTCAGCCAGCATAGAATATTCTTTCAATAAAGCATAAATATAAGCTCTATGATTACCTTCGCCCGTCATACACCATCTCCATTCTGACTTATTTTTAAGAATAAATACTAATGGCAGTTCTTTTGTTTCAATTATTCCTCTATTTTTAATGCTATCTAAAAGCCATCTAGTCTGTTCAACTTGAGAACGAGCAGCTTCATGTGAATAAAAGGAATTAAAAGAAAAATCTTCTTTCAAATCAAAGCCAAACGAACTTCTATTTTTTTTTAACAATTTTGGATAATTCGTAAGTTTATCTTTTAAAGACATTTTTTCCCATGGCATTACTATCGCCCATGAAGGATAACTAGAAAATATTTTAGGCTCTAAAGGTCCCATTGGAGATACATGAGTATTACTAGTCTCTTCCTTATAAAATTCTGTAAGAATTTCAATTGCCTTATCGTTTTTTTTTGAATGTAAAACTTGTGAAACCATCTTAGAAAATGGATCTTGATCAAGATTATCTGTAAAACTGCAACCTCTGATAGTCCTTCCAAGATGAAAGGGTAATCTTATAGTTGTTTTTGGGAAAAGGCGTATTTTTGTTTTCAATGAAAAATGACCAGCCATTTCCTCTTTTGTTAAATTTGTAAGGTTAAAAACTAACTTTGTAGAATTTAGTAAAATTTTTAAATATTTTTTAATAGTATTCATTTGAAATAAATATGACTTAATGATGGTATTTAAATAGTATCTAAGCTGACATTTTTTAGAATAATTAATCTAGTTCAAGAGAAATATCTTTGTATTTATTTATATGCTTCATGACAAGTTTTACTTCAGATAACTTATTAAAATGTTTTTTTCTTAAAAATACGTTTACGAGCTAAAACCCTCCTAACAATAAAAATTCTAAAAAGATTAAGAATAGTTTTATGGATCTTTTCAAAAGATTTCATCAATTACAAATCTCTTGATGAGTTTTCTGGACGGTTAATAGTGTCCAAATTGGTATTACTTGAAAAATTTACCAAACGTAGATTTTTTGATTCACTCAACTCAGATAGTAGATAAATCTGGTAAAAAGTCTGCCAAATTTGGAAGAAGCGCTCATGCATCTTCCTTCTAGGGCCTTTAGTATATTTTAAATGATGCTTTTTTATAGCATTAGTTTTATTGGCTTCGTAAAAATGTTTTGGTTCGGAAGATGCCAAGCCGGTCTTTTGATCTAATTTCAAATCAAGGTGAGCAGAAAAATCAGCACCGTAGAGCTCTATTTCTGGAATTTTCTTCACAATACACCACCATAAAGCAAGGATGACTACGTTTATAAAATTGGGCGTAGCTAACCCATATTTTAGTGCAAGCATCTGAAAACTATGAATCTTAAAATGGCATTCATTTCTTTTGACACCAACGATCTTTATATACTTCGATTCCGATAAAGCATCAGTTAAAAATGGAACTCCTGCCAAAGGGCAAATAACTGTAGTTGGCCAATTAACTTTAAGAAGAACAGATATAGTATCTCTACGATTTTTTTTCATATCTTCGTTAATGTCATCGATCCAGTACATAGGATCGGCAAAAACATAAAAATCTGGCTTAAGCTGAGTGAAATAATCAGTTAACGCAAAGGCGTTAACGCAATACAAATCAGCCCCCATGCGACGATTAAGAATAGTTTGCATATCTGACTGTAATGAAGGCCCATTGCCTAGAACCATAGCTCGTTCTCTAGTTGTTGACATTTTAAAGTCATTACTTTGCAAATGGATTGCCTTAATCGCTACTAGAAATAAGAATCCCACGTCATGTATGAGATTTAAAAATTTTGATATCACAGTAATTAGTATTATTTAGTTCAAATAATCGTTCTGCCCATTATTTAAAGTATAAAATTCTGAAAAATTACCATCGAAATCAATTTTACCATGTTCTAATCTTATTATACGATTGCAACTTTCCAACGTGGATAGGCGATGGGCAATAAGTATAAGTGTCCTATTTTTACTTATAGAATTGAGCGATTGCATTACTGCCATCTCTGTTTCACTGTCGAGGGCACTTGTTGCCTCATCGAAAACTAATACAGCAGGATCGTGATAAAGAGCGCGAGCTATGCCAAGACGCTGTCTTTGACCGCCTGAAAGGCGCACTCCACGCTCACCTACAAATGTTTCATAGCCCTCTGTCGAAGTATTTATAATAAATTCATGAAGTTGAGCATGTTTTGCACAAGATATGGCTTTTTTAATATTTATTTGATTTCTGGGAACGCCATAAGCAATATTTTCGATAATTGGAGCATCATTCAAAATAATATCTTGGGGAACATAACCTATATTTTTTTGCCAATCCGAGATATTAGATTTATCAACTTTTACTCCATCGATCATTAAATTACCAGAATCAGGTTTTAATAGTCCCAAAATTATATCTATAAGTGTGGTTTTGCCAGAACCAGTTTTACCAATAACACCAATTTTTGATCCAGCTGGAATTAAAAGATTAATTTTCTTGAGAACTTTCGGTAATGATTCACCATAAGAATAGTCGATGTCACTTAATTCAATAGAAGATTTGATTTCAAGCTTCGCTCCAAGCGCCCTTTTTCTATCAATTTCTTTTACACTTTGTCTATCGACTAAAAGGTTATCTATTGCAATTTCTCCATATTTTAAAGCACTAAAACCATTGAATACTCCTTGAAGCGCAGGTTGAAGTCGATAAATTGCAAAAGCATAAAGACCAATTGTCGGTAATATAGCTCCTAATGCTCCTCCTTTAAGGCCACCAGCAAAAGCAAGTAATAGAAGTACCAACGAGATTAAGCCACCAAAAGCTATGCCTTCAATGAGGTATTTAGGCACTTGATTTAAAGTAAGAAATTTAGCGACGCTATCAGCAAAAGTTTTAGACTGAACTTTAAATTTTGAAACGTAATCAGATTCGCGTGTATAAAATTTTACGAATTTGATATTGTTTAGAGCTTCATTGAGAACAGAAAATCTAGACTTATTTGCATTTAATCGTTGCTCTCCAATTCGTTGAATGAAAATTCTGAGTTTGAAATAAATTAAAAAATATAAAATGCCTATTAAACCAGCTGTACTTAATAATAAAAATGGGTTTGCTATTAAAAGCAGAAAAACTACTGCAATTAGAACAAAAAAATTAGCTATCATTAAATATGTAGGTCGAATAACACTTCCAATAACAGCATCTACTTCAGAAAGAACTGTTTTTGTTATGTCGCTACTGTCTTTAGTCAAAAAGTAAGTATAAGGTTGAAAAAGAAACGACTCTGTTAATCGTGATGCAACACTATGGCGAAGCATTTCTAAAAATTGGTACATTTTATAAAATGTATAAACTTTATAGATTGAACTAAAAATAATAATTAAAAAGGAAATTATCCCCAATAGCAGTAAAAATTGATCTTCGTTTCTGATAAAAAAATTTGAAGATATTTGAAAGCCTTTAGAAAGAAGCGAATTTTCTTGAATTAAAGTTGGGTCACTTAAAACAGCTAAAAAAGGCATAAGCGAAGCTATTCCTAAAGTTTCTAGCAAAGCCATTATTGTTACTAAAAAAAGAATGAACAAACTTCGCTTCCTCTCTGAAGAGGTCATCAGTAAAAGAATTTTTTTAAAAACACTCATATTTATTTAATCAAAATAAAAGGTTTGTTGTCGTCTTCTATTCTATAAGGAAAATGAATTTAAAATGCCTGATGAAGTTTTATTAGGCGCTTAAATAAAACAGTTAATATTGATCCAACATTATTTTGCTTTATTGCAATAAAATCTTCTTTCCATTTTCTGAAAGAATTTTTGAGGTTTTTACTACTCATCCCTCCATATCTCATGATAACTGAGACTGAATTTAAGTAAATAATCTTTCCTTCAAAAACGTTGAATACCCTGAGTAAAAAATCATAATCACCAGAGATTTTAAACTTTTCATCAAAGCCTCCAAATTTTTTGAATATTTCTGCCTTTATGATTACACCTGGATGAGGCGGCATCCAGCCAAATTTTAATTTACGTTTATTGAACTTGCCAGCCTTCCAGGTTCTTATTATGTTATTTTTGCTGCTACGTTGAATAAACACTATATCTGAAAAGACAATATCAGCAGATTTTTGATTAATAATTTCAACGTATTTTGAAATAATATTATTTTCTGAAAACATATCGTCTGAATTCAGAAATATCAAATATTTTCCAGAAGCTAATCCAATGCCTTTGTTCATAGCATTATAAATACCTAAATCAGGTTCAGATACTAGTTTATGATTTCCCCTGACCATATTTTTAATAATACTTACAGTGTCATCGGTTGATAAGCCATCTATGAAAATATGCTCAATGTTTGGATAATCCTGATCATTAACAGAAGCAATGTTATCCCCAATATATTTTGCTGAGTTGAAACAAACCGTTATTATTGATATTTTTGGGTAATTACTCATAAAAAAAGTATTTAATTTTTTGGGAGCCATTTTTTGGCTTTGAAAACATACACTAAGACTCTAATTCTGAACATAAACATTTTCCACAGAGAGTTCTTAGATTTTTCACCTCCCTTACTGTAATTGGCTTTATGGCGACGATACTGATGATATGCTTTAGTTGAGAAATAGACTTTAAAATAGAATAATGATAAAAAAGTCAAACTGTAATCATAAGGCAAAGTACTATAATCTCGGCAAATTTTTAGATGTTTACCAACGGCATCTTTGCGAAAACCCATGCAACATCCTAAAGTTCTGCACCTAATTAGATTACCCAAAAAGGTTTTAGAAGTTTGATTTTTTTTGAAGTAAGAAAATGTTAACAAATTATTTTGCTCATCGATTATTTCAGCATCGCAAATAACAAAATCATGAGTTTTTAATTTATCTCGATAAAGTTGGGCTCGGCCTGGCAACCAAACATCATCTTGATCAGAAAAAAGAACTACTTCTCCCGAGGCATTTTCATATGCATTAATAAAATTTGCATTTATTCCTTCTCGAGGTCCTTTTAAAATAGAAATTCTTTCGTCGTTAAATGAATTTGCGATTTCAAGGGTTTTGTCAGTCGAGCCATCATCACTAATAATAAGCTCGTCATTTGGAGACAGTTGATCAAGAATAGATGTTATTTGTCTTGAAATATATTTTTCTCCATTAAAACTTGCAAGCAAAATTGAAAGCTTCATATAAAATTCTTATATAAAGCATCATATTTTGATAAAACCTTATCTAAAGAAAATTCATCTTTAAATTCATTTGCAATATCTTTCCGAGAAGTTTCAGACATATATGATAGATTTTTATCTTGAAAATATTTAATACCTTTATTGCTAATAACCTTGAGTCCACAACATAGGTACTCTTCCGCTTTTGATGATATCATCACACCTAATACATTTTTAGCTGAATCAGAATTAATTTCTTTACCAGGTAAAAGTCCATAATCAGCAGCATTTAGATAATAATTCACTTCGCTAGATTCTACTGAGCGAGTTAAAATTCTGTATGGAAGTTTATCTGAGGATTTAACGAATATTGAATCTTTGGATAAAACTATTAAATGTACCTTTTTATCCTCTAAACCTATTTTTTTAACAGTCGTCTTTAGCTGATTAATTAATGAATTAATAGAGTGCCATGCCCCCATTGATCCAACATAAATAAAGCAAGCATCATCTTCAGATAAATTAAGTTCATTCCTGGCTTCTGATCTAACTTTTTTGTCAAAAAATATTCTTTTTGTATCAACAACTGCTGGAATATAAACTGGCTCAGATGAGGGACTAATCGATTTAATGTAATGACACATGACGGGGCTGATACCAGTTACAGCATCTGAATATTTATAAACAAATTTTTCGATTTTCTTATAAAATCTATAAGATAAACTTCCTGGTTTCCAGCGCCCGAGAAGAACTCCTTCATCTGTGTAACATCCTCTGATATCTGCAATAACTTTGATCCTGAAAATTTTTGCAATTGGAATAGCAACTAGTCCAGACAATGTATGCCTACAATGCATTATTTCGTAACGATTAAATAAACAGTGAATAAATAAATATGCGGATAGAATCATATAAGTTATGGGAAACATAAACCACGAAGAAAAAAAGAAATAAGTTGCAAGTGGCAATCTAAATATTTGAATATTTGAATCAAATTTTTGATCATAATATATTGGACCAATACGCGATTTCGATATTTCAAAACATGGATTTAAAAAAAGACCTCTCATATTAGGTGTCCTTTTGATTATGGGGTAAACTTGGCTAGCATGTATGTTATTTGCAAAAGTGTTTTCCATTGCACAGAAATATAGTTTCTTCGCGCTGTTAATCATGAAATCTAAGTTTTTCCTATTTGACGTGCTAAAAGATATTTATTTATTCTGTATCCAAAAGGTATCAGGCACAGACCAAGCATTCCGCTTATTAAAGATCCCTGAGATAAGGCTGCTAAAACGTAAAAAATAGGCACAGTCATCAAAAAGTGCAGTTGCCTATCATCTTTAAGTAATAATAATCTGTAAGTATTAAACATTATCCATATAGAAAAAAATAAACCAAGTATTCCAAATCCCAAAATCAAGTCTAGAATAAAGTTATGAGGATAAACGCCTAAAGATGCAAAGCTTATTTCTGAATAATTAGTCACACCGAAACCAAATAATGGAATATTTTGAACATTCGAAAGGATGCTCGACCATTCACTTATTCTTCTTGCTGCACTGTAAGGATTAATGTCAATCAAGAAAGGAGAAATAGCAGTAAAAAATCCTAAGCCGAATGCTAAATAAAGCGGCCTAAACTTAATAAAGTATAAAAATACTGAAATAAGAAAGACTCCCCTTGCTTCTAAGAAAAATAAAATTGTAGCGAGAATCATTAAAACTTCAAAAGTTTGAGTCCTTTGTGAGGTTAAAAAATAATAAAATATTAAAATACCAAGATCGCGCGCAGCCCATAAGGGATTGTCATATCCAACTAGAGTATTTCTTCCATCAAATTTAGTTAAGCTATCAAAAAATACAGCATCTATGTAAGAAACCGCTAAAGTCAATATCAGAGCAAAACGCCAAAAAATATTTCTGTGCGTGTGGATAAAATTCTTACTTAAAGAAAAAAGAATAAGAATTAATGCAAAATTAATTACAAATGCTAAGTTGTATACATATTCAGTTTGTCTAAGTGCTGCAAAGAAAAAGCCTGCAACTATGATAAATGATAAGAACAATATAAACGCTAAACTTTTTTCTAGCTTTCCAATCAATAAGATTACTAAAAGTAAAGTAGCTGATGATAAGGCGACAATAATTGCATGAGGAATTCCAAGCAGACCACAGATCATTACCGTTATCGGTTTGAAAATTATTATGTTAATAAAAAAATTTAAAACATTAGTTTGCGACATAACTTTATGGCAAGAATAAGAAATTCTAGTTTACTTAATTTTCTTGTATCTTTAATTTCTTTAGCGTGTGATATGACCTGTTTAAGGTTTTTGTAATTGTTTGAGATGCCTCCAAGCGAAAATTCACTAATTGTAATTGGTATATATAAAATCGTAGCTCCGAAATTTATAAGAGTTTCTATGAATTTATAGTCGCCAGAAATTTTAAGTTTTACGTCATACTCTATTTTATTTTTAATAACAAATTTTCTTCTGAATAACATTGATTGATGACACGGCAAAAAGTTTTTTAATTGATCAGTTTTTAAAAGCTTAAATCCAGGGCGTAATTGCTTACGAACTATCCTATTATTAAGGCAATAATTTGTATTGCCATAAATTATGTCTGCATTTTCTGATGTAAGTAGATCAAAATCAAAGTTACCTGATTTTTGATCTCCGCTATTAAGAAACCAAAGATACTTACCTTGTGAGTTTTTAATTCCAATGTTCATTGCGCTATAAAGACTAATACCGTCACCACGAAAATAGTGAATATTTTCAGTCTGAAAAGATTTTATTAATACTTCAATATCTTTATTTACAGAATCATCAATAATAAGGACCTCGATATCATCATTAATTTTTTTTTCGTTAAAAATGCTAAAGAGAGTAGTTTTAACTTCAAACAAATTGTCTTTGCAGACAACAATAATTGAACAGATCATATTTTTTATCAAAAATTAATTGGAAATATTTATTATAAAACTATTTTTTATCTCCAAGTTTATATAAGAAAACAATTTGATAACCAGTTCCCGAAAAAACCATAATGATTCCTAATAATTTGAAAAAAGTTTTTATAAAAAATGAAATTAATTTTTGAAACATGGACTTCGGTTGCTCTATAAATGAAGGCTCAAATTTGTTTCTCCTGAAGAAACCATTTGTTGAGAGTCCATATGTAAGTAAGAATTTTTTTTCAAAACCATTTTCTCGTAGTAGCTTATCTAATGATTTTTTTGTGAAATAGATTAAATGAGAAGGGGGCGAAATTACCGGATCCTTGGATCGGGATATTTTTAAATTGAGTGAAAGTCTATTTGGTGTTTGACCAAACAGATAACTACCTGGTTCCATATGTTTTTTTAATTCTTGTACTAAAGGATGAACTCTTTCTTGCGGTAGATGTTCTATAACATCAAACATTGAGACAAAATTAAATTTTAATTTAAATTTTGATAGATTATCAGTTACATAATTTTTTTTTATTCCAACTTTCTCAATTGCAGTTCGTCTTAAGTTTTCTGAAGGCTCAAATAAATATGAATTTTTTATTCCTAATTTTTGAGAAGAATTAATAAAAAATCCAGCTCCGCCTCCATAATCTAACAATTTAATATTTTCTCCAGCGATTCTTTTTATTAAAAAAAAAGCAAAATACTTTTTAAAACCAATTTTTAATCTCTTATTGAAATATGAATCTGGAAGGTTCGTTATGTGCTCTCCATAATCCTGATAAAGATTAGATATTTTAGTAGGATAAGGAGTAAGGTATCCTGTCCCACAATCTTTGCAACAATCAAGGACCTGACCATCATCGCAAATAAGCCAATTTTTAATATTAGTACTTCCGCAAATAGGACAATTATATTTTTTGTTTAAATTCTTTGATTTCTCATTTAAAACCATTGAAATAAAAAAATTTTTAATTTAAAGATTTTTCTGTTCATTCATTTCATGAATAATTTCTAGTACTCCTTGGCCAATGTCTATAAAGTTTTTTGGAACGAGTTTCTTAGATTCCTTAGGTTGAAAAGTATAAGGACTCATTTTGTAATGTGATGTAAGACTAGATCCTTTTGACAGATTAATTTTTTCTTCAAGCTGAAGAACTTCAAAAATTAATTTAAATAAATCCAAAGTATTAATCACTTGTTGTCCGGTAATGTTTACAGCAATGTTTTTTTCTGAACTTTCTAATAGATTTGCAGTCATTATCGCAGCATCTTTAACATGAATATACTCCCTTTTTTCTTCACCATTTCCATAAAAATTTATTTGTTTGTATTTCAAAATTTCTGATACATATTTTTTTAAACCGTTCCAATCTTCTGCTCTAGGGCCATATAATGAACCATATCTGACGTGGATATAATCTAGGCTAAACTCATTTTGATATTCTTCTATAAGTAATTCACATGCCTGTTTTGATTTTCCATAAAAAGAGCCGTATTTACTGAAAACATACACTGAAGAGGCAAAGATGAATTTCTCAACCTTGTTTTTCCTGCATCCTTCTAAAAGATTTACTGTGCCTAAAATATTTGTTTCGATTGTGTCTAGTGGTTTCTCTTTTGATTCTCCTATATCTGCAATTCCTGCAAAATGTAATACGAAGTTAAAGCCTTCTGTATTTTTAATTATTTGTTCTCTGTCAAGTAAATCAGTTTTAATAAATTTCTGTTTATTATTAATCCATTGAGACTTATTTTGATCTAATATTGTTACTTCAAAACCTTTTTCTGTAAGCTCGTCTGCGACATGGCTTCCTAAAAAACCAGACCCGCCCACTACCAATACCTTTTTTTTCATTCTATTTATAACTTAAATAATAACTATCTTTAGCCATTAGCTTTTCAACGTCTTTTAAGTCTTTTGGAGTATCAACTCCAATGGTTTTAGATTCACACAATAGCATTTTTACTGGGACACCATGTTCAATAAATCTTAACATATCGATACTTTCTGCACGCTCCAAAGGACCCTCTGACATTTTGGCGTATTCATAAAGTAAAAATTTATTAAAAGCTACTACTCCTATATGTTTATAGTATTTTTCATTGTGTCCTTTAAGCGATCCAGGTATCACAGCTCTAGAAAAAAGGGAGGCGTAATCGTTTAAATCTACTACAACTTTTGGATTATTTAAGTCTTCTGCTTGCTCTTCTGTTATTTCATCCATAAGAGTGACTGTTCTTTCAACATTATTTGATATGTAATCTGATAACATTTTCAATATTACTGGAGAGAATAAAGGCTCATCTCCCTGATAAAGAACAACATTTTCAAAGGAGTCGTCGATTTTTGTAATTGCTTCTGCAATTCTTTCTGTACATCTTGTATGAGTATTTTTCGTATCTATAGATTTACAACCAATTTTCTTGCTAAAGCTGTGAATAATTGGATCTGGAGTAGCAATGTACACTTCAGAGAAACATTTAGCTAATTTTGCTCTTATAAAACAATGATGCAGCATCTCAATTCCACAAATTTTTTCTAAAGCTTTTCCTGGGAATCTAGATGAACCCATTCTGGCCGGAATTATACAAATTGTGTTATTCATAAATTCTGAACACTATACTCTAGATGTCAAAAACCTCAGCTATAAAAAATTTTTAATTTTTGGAATATCTTCGTCAAGAATCAAATGTTTATTATTTTCATTTTTGAGAAAAAGAAAATTCATATTAAAGTGGTTTGCGCATTTAAGGTCTGACTTAGAATCCCCAATCAAAAGGCAGTTATTTAAATTTATATCTCTAAGTTTAATAAAGTTTTCAACAGATTGAATTTTTGTGTCTGGCGAGCCATAAATTTTTTTAAAAAATTTACCTATTTCTAGCTTCTCAATAATTTTTTCAATTTCATCTTGAGGTGTGGCAGTAACTAATATTGATTGTTCAAAACCACTCAATATCTCAAGAACTCCCTCAACCCATTCTGAATTAACTACTGCATCAAAAACTAAATCTGAAAATTTTCTAAGATAGAACTGAATATTTCTTTGTTTAGTATTTATGTTTAAGTATTCCATGTAATATGGAATTTTTTTATATCGAGACAAACCTTGATTGCTAATGTGATGGTTCAGAATGAACTCTTTTTCTTCCTTTTTAATGCCATCAAATAAATTTAAGAAAGCATCGTTTTTTACACCATTTGATTTTTTAATTACTCCATCAAAGTCCCAAAAGATAACATCTGAACTATATATTAATTCTCTGATATTACTCATTTAGTAAATCCACTAGATTTTGACATGCCTTTTGCTCCATTTGATAACGAACATAACTTGTTGAGGATGCTACATGCGGAGTCGCAATAAGATTTTTACAAGATAGGAGTCTGCCTTCATAAGGTTCAGTCTCGAAAACATCCAAAGCAGCTCCCTTAATTAGATTTGAATTCAAAGCATTAAATAAATCCTTCTCATTGACTAATTCACCTCTGCTAACATTTATCAAATAAGTGTTTTTTCCCATAATTGAAAGTTCTTTTTTTGAAATTATATTTTTATTTTTTTTGTTCAAAGGTATATGAAGTGAAACAATATCAGAATTGGTCAGACACTCATCGAATTCACATATTGATATATTTTTGTGTTTCCAGTCTGGATCATTTCTTAAATCAAGTATGTCAAAAACCTTTATTTTTTTTATTCCGATAGACAATAAAAACTTACATATTTTTTTTGAAACCCTTCCGCCTCCAATTAATGCAACGGTCGCCTCATTGATTGATTTGCCCAAAGTTCTTTTCCAAATACCATCGTTTAAGTTTGACTGATGAAAGGAAATTTCTCTTAATAAGCTTAATATAAATGTCAATGTGAGTTCAGCTACACCTTCTGCAGGTTCATCAGGAGTATTAAATATTTTTATATTTTTTTTAGCTGCAATGTCTAAATTTATATTATCTAGTCCAATTCCAAGTCGAGAAATTCCTTTAAGTTTTATTAACTTGTCTAGTAATTTTTCATCATACTTTTCAGTTCCAGCAATAATATAATCAGCTTCTTTAACTTGTGTGTACACCTCTTCATTTTTTATTTTTCTTCCAAGTTGATTTATTGTTACATGAAAATTTTTTTTAAGAAGATCTATGTTTTCTTTGTTAAATGGGAGAGTAGTAATATGAACCTTAGGCTTTGTCATCAAGGCAATAATACATGGTCATATTTCCATTGTAACTTTTTATTAATTTACCAATTGGTAGAAGATCAATTGAGGATAAATCTTTTTCAATTTGATTCATAATGTTAAATTTTTTTTTGCCTTTCACTATGAATAGAAGCTCTTGAATACTTTTAATAAATTGTTCGGTTAAGGTTACTCTATATTTTTCATCAGCACTTTCCGTATAAATTAACTTAACTAAGCCCCTTCTATCTTGTTTTATAGTGTTTGAATTTGAGAATATTGAAGCAAAATGTCCATCATCTCCAAGACCAAGAAGACCTATTCTAGGTAATGGACATGATAATATTGAATCAGAGACCTTATTTAAATCTACATCACTATAATCGGAAACAGGAAATTCACATAGTTTGATAACTTTTGTTTTTGAATAAGATTTAATTAAATTATAGTTACTTGCAGAGATATCTTTAGTGATACGTTCATCACTAAGAATAAGAGTTTTGCATAATTTCATTGAGAAGTAGTCCTTGTATAAAAAGAGAGGAGTTTTTCCTCCCGGAACCACAATACTTTCGCCTTCAATACAATCAAGTTTTGCAAATATTGCCTTCTTCCATTTTGATTCATTGTGAAATTTTTTAATTTGGAAGCTCATTTTAATAATTGAAGGTCTTCAACAAAAATAATGAAATAATTAGTATCAAAAGATACTATATTTTTAATCTAATTGGCATATTCCAAGGTGCTTTCATTTTTTAGAAGCCATTCATAAGTTTGAGTTAGGCCATCTTTGAGGTTTATTTTATGATGCCATCCTAGGCGATTAATCAAATCAACATTCAATAGTTTTCGTGGAGTTCCGTCTGGTTTAGAAGTATCAAATATAATTTTTCCTTGGAAACCAACTACTTGCATAATTTTTTCTGCTAACTCTTTTATAGTTAAATCTTTTCCAGACCCAACGTTAATATGAGACTGCATGGAAGTTACATTTTTTTGAAATTCTTCAAAAGAAAGATTCAATATAAATAGACTTGCTTCTGCTAAATCATCTACATGTAAAAATTCCCTTTTTGGCTTACCTGAACCCCATACAATTACCTCAGATTCCCCCTTTTTTTTGGCTTCATGAAAACGCCTTAAAAGAGCGGGAAGTACATGACTATTTTCGGAATGAAAATTATCCTCTGGACCATATAGATTAGTTGGCATGATCGATCGAAAATCACGACCATATTGGCGATTATAACTCTCACATAACTTGATACCCGCAATTTTCGCTAAAGCATAAGGTTCATTAGTTTTTTCCAACTTTCCTGACAAAAGAACATCTTCTGACAAAGGTTGCTTTGCAAGCTTTGGATAAATACAAGAAGAGCCTAAAAATAAAAGACGTTGAACATCTGCTAAATGACTACCGTGAATTATATTGTTTTGAATCTGTAGATTCTCATAAATAAACTGTGCTGGAAAAGTATTATTTGCGTGAATACCACCCACTTTGGCAGCAGCTTGAATAACGACATCGGGCTTCTCTTTATTAATAAATCCATGAACAGAATTTTGCGACATTAAATCTAATTTCTCACGAGAAACAGTCAATATTTCAAAACGACCATCTTTTTTAAGAAGTCTACATAATGCGCTTCCAACCATGCCTTTGTGACCTGCAATAAATACTTTACTCATTGATCTTCAATTGGAATAGGTAATTCCAAGCCATTATCTTTCAAAAAAAGGTGCCTCTTTGCTATTCTGTAATCTTCTTCGATCATTTCTTCGCACATATCCTGAGGAGTGATTTGAGGTTTCCAGCCTAATTTATCCATAGCCTTGGATGGATCTCCCAAGAGATTTTCAACTTCTGAAGGACGAAAATAGCGCTTATCAATTCGGATAATAACCTGGCCCACTTTCACATTTGGAGCTTTGTCTCCTTCAAGAGAGGAAACAGTACCAATCTCGTCAGTGCCTTTGCCAGTAAATTTAAGAGTTATGCCTAATGACTTTGCTGACCATTTAATGAAGTCTCTTACTGAATGTTGCTTTCCAGAAGCGATTATAAAATCGTCAGGCTTATCCTGTTGCAACATCAACCACTGCATTTGAACGTAATCTTTTGCGTGTCCCCAATCACGCAGTGCATCAATATTTCCCATGTAGAGACAGCTATCGAGACCTAAAGCGATATTTGCCATGCCTCTAGTTATTTTACGAGTTACAAACGTTTCTCCTCGTCTTGGGCTTTCATGATTGAAAAGAATGCCATTGCAGGCAAACAAGCCATAAGATTCTCGATAATTGATTGTAATCCAGTAGGAATAAAGCTTTGCGACTGCATAAGGAGATCTTGGATAAAAAGGGGTTGATTCTTTTTGAGGTACTTCTTGAACAAGTCCATAAAGTTCAGAAGAAGACGCTTGATAAAATTTAGTTTTATTTTCTAAACCTAAAATACGAATTCCTTCCAACAAACGAAGAGTTCCTAATCCATCAACATCGGCAGTATATTCAGGACTCTCAAAACTAACTGCAACATGACTTTGAGCCGCCAAATTATAAATTTCATCGGGTTGGATTTCACCTAACAAACGTATGACATTGCTTGTATCTGTTAAATCCCCATAATGAAGTTTAAACCTTTGATTCTTAACATGGGGGTCTTCATATATATGATCTATGCGATGAGTATTAAATAAAGATGAACGTCGCTTAATGCCATGGACTTCATAACCTTTATCAAGAAGAAATTCTGCTAAATAGGATCCATCTTGACCAGTGACACCAGTGATTAACGCTTTTTTCTTCATTATTATCTAAAAATAAAATTAAATCTTAATCGTATTTTAGCTATTAAATCTTTCAACCGCCTGTTTCTCATCTGAAGAAAATGCACTCCTAATCAATACAAATATAACACCTGATACAAAACCAAAAAATGAGAAAAGTAAAACAATAATAAGTCTATTAGGCTCTGATTTTTGTTCCATTACATCAGGAGGATAAACATATTCAAAAACATAATCTGAATTAGCTTCAATGAGAGTTAATTTTTGAATTTCTTGCCCTAGAAGTTCTGCTGTAACTTGCTTGATTTCAGAAAATCGAGTTTTTGCCATCTGTTCATTCAAATAAATAACAGAGTTTTGTGACCGAGCTTTGTCTTTCTGTCTATAAAAAGAATTAATTTCTTCGAAAACAGTCTCTGTCCATTTTTTTGCAACAAATGGAGATTGATGCTTAACGGTTAAAACTATGTAGCCGGATTCATCATCTGGAATTATTTTTAGATGTGAATTTTTAAAAACGTTGTAACTTTGTTGGGCACTAGGTGTTGATTTTTCTGGATTATTAGAATTTTTAAACCAAGTATTTGAAGTTATGTCAAAAATACTTTCGTCATAAAAAATTGTATTAGTTTCATCATCCCAAGATTTGACAGCAATAAGATTTGGAAGAAAAATCTTAGGCATGATTTGGTTTTCAAAAAAATTAAGAGAATCCATCATCTCAATTGCTTTTTTTGAATTACTGCTTGAATCTGTGGTAGGTAATGTTATCCCTGCTAATCCAGCTAGACCACTAATTCCTCCTAAACTCCCAGAGGGTAAGTCCGACTCATCTACAGGAGCTAATAATGCCTTAGATTCATAAATATCTGGTAAAGACAAGCTATAGAATATCCCTGTTATCAAAAAAAAACTTAGAGTGGAGGAAATTATCCATTTTCCTCGAATGAGAACTAAAAAAAGCTCTTTGAGGTCTAACTCATCGCCAAACTCACCGTATTGCTTTTTATTTTCTTTATCTGGCATAAATTTGAAAGTTATATGAAATTAAATTTTCGTAATCATAATTTTTTCTTATTGCATTAAATTGATTTTTCTCAATTTAAAAAGCATGGTACCCGGGGCCGGACTTGAACCGGCACGATATTACTATCGAGGGATTTTAAGTCCCTTGTGTCTACCAATTCCACCACCCGGGCTAACTTATTGCAATCCAATGTTTAATTATACTTTTAATTGTTAATTTTTAAATTTATTGGAGGCTGAGGTCGGAATCGAACCGGCGTAGACGGATTTGCAATCCGCTGCATGACCACTCTGCCACTCAGCCATTTGACTCTAAGAATACAGACTTTACAAAAGATTGATATAATTGATTTATTTTCTTCCATAGGTGTCTTCTAGCCTGATAATATCTTCTTCGGAAATGGTTTCTCCTAATTGAACTTCGATAATCTCTAACTCTTTTGACGAATTATTTTCTATTCTGTGTATTTGGTTTTTATTTATTTTGAAATAAGAGCCTTTTTTGCACTTAACATTTTCTTTACCAATGGTAATAACCCCTTTGCCGTTGACTACTACCCAATGTTCCACTCTATGATTGTGATATTGAAGACTTAATTTTTGGCCGGGTTTTACAGAAAGTTTTTTAACTAAATATTTGTCAGAAGAGAGAAGATTTTCAAAATTTCCCCATGGTCTCTCTTCTGAATAATTTTCAAAAGGTTTTACCAAATCTGAACTAGATTGAAGCTTTCCCCCTCCTATATCAAATACCATTTTTATCTTATTTTTTTTACATATTTCATATTCAGGAATATCTTTGATATTTTTTCTGTCTCCGCCATTAGCAAAAATATCTATTGATTTATCTTTAATAAGTTTTTGAATTGTTTTTATTACTGTATGGTCTGTGTCAATTGATTTTATTACTTCATCAACTGCTGAAAAACCCAATAAGATCTCTCTTCTTTCAGAAAAAGACATGAAGCTATAACCTTTCTTTTCTTTGAGAAATCTATCACTGTTGAGAATAACTATTAGATGATCGCCGATTTTTTTTGCATTGTTCAGAAGCCTCAAATGCCCAATGTGAACTGGATCAAAACCACCACTCACTACAACTTTTTTCATTGAATAAAAATAAAAGCTTAATAACTTTTGAAGAAACTTTAATTAATTATATCAGAATTGAATTTAAATTAAGGTAAGTCAAGCTCAAGAAACCATTTTTAGAAATATGGAGACTATTTTATTAATTTTGGATTTTATGATTATCTGCCTAAAATTCTTCTTTTATTAATGTAGCTAAAGAAGGAATACCAAGACAAAAAAGCACTCAAAGTAAGAATTCCTAAAGAAATGATCCAAAATATGTCTGGCATTTTAGGAGAAATTAAAACGAGACCTAGACCGATCATTTGAAAAGAAGTTTTAATTTTGCCAGCTAAATCAGATTTTATATTATTAAAATCATTCAATTTAGTAACCAAGAATAATCTCAAATAACTTATAGAAAGTTCTCGTGTAACTATAAGAATACAGGATACCAAAATCAATACACTATCAAACGTGAAAGTCATCCATATAAGTAAAGTTGATACAAAAATTTTATCTGAAATTAAGTCTAACAATGCTCCAACTTCTGAGGCTTGGTTGTTTTTGCGAGCATAGTAGCCATCAAAAAAATCTGTTATAGAAGCAACAATAAACAATAAGACTGATGATAGATAATAGTCAACTTCATATAGAATTATGATTGGTATAATCAAAATTAATCTTGATATTGATAAAAAGTTAGGTAAGTTCATTTCAATTATGAAAATAAAAATATATTTTTTTTGCCTTACTCTCACCGATTCCTGGAACAGATCTTAAATCGTCTAAAGATACTTCTTTAATTTTATCTATACCTCCAAAATACCTAATAAGATTTTTTTTTAATTTGGGGCCTAATCCATCTATTCCATCCAAATTAGAAGAAAAAAGCTCTTTAGATCTCCTTTTCCTATGATGATTAATTGCAAATCTATGAGATTCGTTTCTAACTAGTTGAATGAGCTTTGATATTTCATCTATATTAGATAATTCATATTTTTTTTCTTCAAAATGTAAAAAGTCATATTTTTCATTTCTATTTGGACCTTTTGAAATAGAAATTATTTTTATCTTTTTTACTAATCTCTTATCGAGATTTTTTTTAACTGTATTTAATTGGCCTTTTCCCCCATCTAATAAAATTACCTGAGGGAGATCTAAACCATTTTTTTGTAAGTTATTACACCTTCTTTGAATTGCTTCGCTAAGAGCTAAGTAGTCATTATTAGAATCTTTTTTGATATTCATAATCCTATAATTTTTTTTATTGGGTCCATCTTTGGTAATAGATACACAAGAAGCTGAAACATTTTTTCCTGAAGTATGGCTTATATCAAACCCTTCAATCTTGTTGATGGTTTCTACTCGCAAAAAATTTGCAAGACGGTCAAAACAATTTTGAACCCAAGAATAATTATTATTTCTTGATAATGCGTCTTCAGCCTGAGATGAGCAAATATCAATTAAATTCTTATTTTGATTGTTATGCTTGTGAATAATTATTTTAGGAGAATTTAAATCGCTCAAAAAATCTTTTGTTTCTTTTAAAATTTCTCCTTCGAAAAGAAAGTTTATTATTTCCCTATCTTTATTTTCAATAACATAGCTTTCTAAGAAAGCTGATAAAAGTTCTTGATCAGATATGTTATCTTTTGAATTAGGATAAAAGTTTTGAGAACTAGTTATCCATCCATCTTCAACTCGAAGTAAACTTATACAACAGTTAAATTTGTTTCTTTTTATGACAAAAATATCTAGATCGTCAAATCCTGTGAGAACATTTTGTTTTTTTTGAGTATCTCTAATGGATTGAACCTTGTCTCTGTATATTGCGGCTCTTTCATAATCTTTCTTTTTAGAGTAAGAATCCATTTTTTTTTGAAGATCTATTATTATGTTTTTTGTATCTCCCGAAAGAAAATTTAAAGTATTTTTTACGTCAAAAGCATAGTCCTCTTTAGATATATTCCCTACACAAGGAGCTGAGCATCTATTCATTTGATACTCAATGCATGGACGCGATCTATTTTTAAAGTTTATGTCTTTACAATTTCTAATTTTGAAGAGAGATCTTATTAAGCTTACATTAAGCCTCATGGCTCCAACATTAGCGAAGGGGCCGAACGTGGTGCTTGAAGGGTCCTTTTGTCTTGAAACATAGATCGCAGGATAATCTTTTGAGGTAGATAAGTGTATCGCTGGATATGATTTATCATCTCTGAACTGAATGTTGAAAGGAGGACGTTTTTTCGAAATTAGTCCTTGTTCTAGAATCAAAGCGTCAGATTCTGTTTTGGTAATTATTGTTTCGATGAATTTAATTGAAGATTTAAGTTTCGCAATTCTTTTTCCTTCACCTCTTCTTGTATTTAAATAGCTTTTAACCCTGTTTTTAATGTTTTTTGCTTTTCCTATATAAATAAGTTCTTTCTTTGTATTAAAAAATTTATAAACACCGGGTAGTTCAGGAAAATCAACATTCTTTTCAAATAAAATTTTTTTATTCGTAAATTGCGCTTGCTTTACCATCTGGTCTTCTCTTATCTGAATATGCCTCTACGATATCTTTTTTGATTAAAATGGAGTGAATTTCACCTAAATTTCTGCTTAATGTTTTTTTTTCTTTTTTTATAGATTTTATAAGACTTTCATCAATATGTTCATGAAATAATATATCTGGCAAGTGTTGAAAATGTATTCGTTTTTTCTCAGAAGATGCTTTTAATGACATATCAAAATCTAATACATTTAAAATCTCCTGCAATACACTTGTAATTATTGTTGAGCCGCCAGGAGAGCCGGTTATTAAAAAAGGTCTTTTATCTCGAAATACAATTGTTGGGGACATTGATGAAAGCGGGGTTTTTCTGGATTCAATTTTGTTTGCTTCAGATCCTATTAATCCATATGCATTTGGGTAACCAGGTTTCGACGAAAAATCATCCATTTCATTATTCATAAGAATGCCAGTTCCGGTAGGAATTATGCCTGATCCATAAGCAGTATTTAATGTATAAGTATTGCTGACCGCATTTCCCCATTTATCTAAAATAGAAAAATGTGTTGTTTCTTCCCCTTCTAATATGTCAACTTTAGCTTTTAAAGGAAAATTCTTTTTTATTATTTGTTGATAAATTTCCTCAGCATATTTTTTTGATGTAAGTAATTCTTGAGGTACTTCGAAAAAGTCTGGATCTCCGAGATATTTAGCCCTATCTCTATAAGCAAAATCCATGGCAGATATTAAGATTTCTAAATATTCTTTCGAGTTATGGTTTACTTTACTAAAATCAACATTTTCAAGAATATTTAAAATCTGGATTAATGCAATTCCCCCAGAGCTTGGAGGAGCCATAGAACAAATTTCATAATATCTATAATTCCCACAGACTGGTTTAAGCATTCTGAGTTTGTATTGCTTCAAGTCCTCTAAACTTAAAATACCCCCGTTGACACTAAAAAAGTTGGCAATTTTATCTGCAGTTTCTCCTGAGTAAAATTCTTCCTTTCCATTTTGAGCAATTTTTTCTAAGGTATCAGCAAGATTTGTTTGAATTAGAACATCCCCTTCAGAAAATCCATTAGGTCTTGTAAAAATTTTTTTTGCTTCTTTGTCTTTTGAAAACTTTTGTTTGTATTTGTTTAGGTTTTTTGCTTGAAAATCGGATAAAACAAAACCTTTTCTAGCCAAGGTAATTGATGGATTGATTAAAGTTTTAATGTTTACCGTTCCAAATTCTTCTGAAGCATAAAACATACCGGATACTGTGCCTGGTACTCCTGAAGCCAAAATAGAGTTCAGACTCAGCCCTTTGATGACTTTTCCAGAATCATCCTGAAACATTTTTTCAAAAGACTTAAGAGGAGCTCGTTCCCTATAGTCAATAGAAAAAGTTTCGTTCTTTTCGGCTAAATGTATTAACATAAATCCGCCGCCTCCGAGGTTACCGGCCGATGGATTTACCACAGCTAGTGCAAAAGCTATCGCGACAGCGGCATCAATGGCATTACCGCCGTCTTCTAAAACCTTCATTCCAATATCTGTAGCAAGATGATGCCTTGTTGCAACAGCATAAGATTCGGCTTTTACAAATGATGAGAAAAAAAACAATAAAGTTAAGAAAAACGTTATCAGTGGATATTTTGAAATAAAGATATTTTTAATTTGGCTTATCTTCAGTATGCCTTTCACCATTAAATATTGCAGCAAATTCTAAAATCTCATTGGACTCATTAAAAACTCGATGAAATGCACCATCTGGAACTGGTATAACGTCTCCTTGCTTAACATTAAATTTTGAATCATCAATTTGCATTATTCCTGTTCCTTTATAGAAAACATATACTTCTTCTTGGCCTTCATGTTTGTGCCCAGAAGTACTTTTATTTGGATTCAACTTGGTTATGCTTGGAACGAGTTTGGATAAAGAATTGTTGTCTAATACAACATACCTATCGTCTTCTTTAACTATGTGCCAATTATTATCCATCAGTTAAATTATATATGATTCAACTTTTTTTATCATTTTAGAGATATTGTTTGATGCAGTTATCTCTCTTCCTAAAACAATATAATCACTTCCATTTTTTATAGCTTCTTCTAGAGTTGCTACTCTTAATTGATCATCATTTTTTTGTTGAATTCTGATACCAGGAGTTACTGTAATAAATTCTTCGCCTAAATTTTTTTTAATTTCTGGAACTTCTTTTACTGAGCAAACTACGCCATCAATTTTATTTAAACTAGCACTGGTGGAAAGAATTTTTACTAGTTCAGAAATTTCAGTTTTAAAACCCATATCCTTGATATTTTTTTCACTTAGGCTTGTAAGAACTGATACGCCAATTAAAAGTGTCGAACTTTTTGTATGTTCTTTTGCTTCTCTTGCAGCCTTAATCATTTCTGATCCCCCAAGAAGATGTATGTTTGTCATCCAAACTTCATAATTAAGTAAGTTTTTCAGAGCTTTATAAACAGTATTAGGAATATCATGAAGCTTTAAGTCTAGAAAGATCTCAAAACCTCTTTCATTTAAAATTTCTATAATTTTAGGGCCTTCTGCAGCGAACAGTTGTTTTCCAATTTTTAGTCTATAAATTTCTGGATCTAAAAGGCTTACGATGGAGTTAACTTCTCCTAATGAATCAAAGTCCAAGGCAACAATAATTTGCTTTGGTTTAAGGATTTTCATCCTTTTTGTCAGCGAAAACTTTTGAATTTCGTCTGAGTAACCTAGGTAACTGAAGAATTAAAGAAATAACAGCTCCGATAAGAACAGAAAAAATCATGGAAAAACCAAGAGATATACCTTCAATTTTCACAAAAAATAAATCCAGTGCAATTATGTCCGGATTTAAATTAGAGAATAAAAAAAAGAAAGTTACTAGAAGTATTAATAAGATGAAATAGAAATATTTCATATTTTTATTTTAACATAGTCTAATTAACTCTTTGTTTCAGTAATTTTGAAGCTCTGAAATAAGGAATAGACCTTTTGGGTAACTCTATAGACTCGCCTGATTTTGGATTTCTAGCTCTGATAGATTTTCTATCTCTAACGCAAAAGGAACCAAAACCTCTTATTTCAACTCTTTTTCTTTTTTTTAGTGTTTCAACTATGCTTTTTTGAATTAAATCTGCTGATAGGTTTATATCTATTTCGTTATAATTTTCAAGATTTTTAGAAAGTAAAGAAATAAAATCAGATTTCTTCATTTATTCCTTTGAAGAGTCACTTAATTCCTCTTGGATGAGATCCCCAATTGAAGTTTTAGTTTCTGATTCAATTAGTTTATTTTTGGATATATTTTCTTTAATGAGCTCTTTTTCTTGAGATTTTTCTAATGCAAAAACTGATAGGTTTACTTGCCTATTTTTTCTATCTATAGATGTTACAAGAGAAGTTATGCTGTCACCTTCGGAAGGAAGATTATCCTTAAATTCTTTGATCTTAATTTTTCCTAAAACGTTTTCAGCTAAGCCTATGAAAATCAAGTCTTCTCCAACTGAACTCACTGGACCAGTTACTTCCGTACCCTTTGGATTGTTTTTAGCAAACGTATCAAATATGTCTTCAGAAAGTTGTTTAATCCCTAAAGATATTCTTTCTTTATGAGGATCCATTCCAAGAATAACAGCCTCTACTTCTTGTCCTTTGGAAAAGGATTTAACTGCTTCTTCTTCAGATTGATCCCATGAGAGGTCTGATAAATGAACAAGACCATCAATGTTCCCATCAAGACCTATGAACATTCCAAAATCAGTGATTGACCTAACCTCTCCTTTCACAACATCCCCAAGGCTATTCTTTTCAGAAAAAATCAGCCACGGATTTTCTTGACATTGTTTCATTCCAAGAGAAACTCTTCTTTTTTCAATATCAATTTCTAAGATCATTACATCAACTTCATCTCCCAAAGAAACTACCTTGGAAGGATGAATGCTTTTGTTAGTCCAATCTATTTCAGAAATGTGAACCAATCCTTCCGTATTTGAATCTAGTTCTGCAAAAAACCCATATTCAGCTATGCTAGAAACTTTAGCTTTATGAATGGAATTAATTTGAAAAGCTTCTTTAATGTTTTCCCATGGATCGCTTGATAATTGTTTTAATCCAAGAGAAATTCTTAACTTTTCTTTATCAAAATTAGTAACTTTAAAATCAAGCTTGTCGCCAACGTTAAGAACTTCTGAAGGATGGTTTATTCTCTTCCAAGTAATATCAGTTATGTGCAATAAGCCATCAACTCCTCCTAGATCAACAAATGCACCATAATCAGTTAAATTCTTAACTGTTCCAGAGATTAATGAGCCTTCTTGAATAGTAGCAAAAATCTTTTCTCTTTCCTCTGAGTTTAGATCTTCTTGTACCGCTTTTCTTGACAGGACGACATTACTTTTTTCTTTATCAAGCTTAATCACTTTAAAATCTTGAAAAGTTTTTTCTAGGTGGTCAAAACTATCTAAGGGTCTCGAATCTACTAAAGACCCAGGAAGAAAAGCTCTTACACCTGCAACATCAACGGTCATGCCGCCTCTCACTTTTCCAGAAATATATCCCTTGATCAATGCTCCGGTTTCTAATGCTTCTTCTAAGTTTTTCCAGCTTTCATCATGCATTGCTCTTATTCTAGAAACTCTTGTTGAACCATGACCGTCTTCAACAGCTTCGAGAGATACTTTTACCTCATCGCCTATTGATAGTTCTTCATCGGCCTCATCTGCTAAGAATTCTGTTCTGGGAATAAGAGATTCTGATTTCAGACCGACATGGACGGTCACCCAATCAGAGGTTAAGTCAACTATGACTCCAGAGATCAAAGCTCCTTGTTCAAAGTTCAAAGTTGTAAGACTTTCGTCTAAAAGTTTTTCAAATGCTGTTTCAGTCATATTTTTTTAAAATTCTCCATTACCTTTTCTTCTACTTCCTTGATACTTAAATTGCTTGTATCAATTACTAGTGAATCATCAGCAGGTTTTAAAGGAGATAACTTTCTATTTATATCTTCTTTATCCCTTTGCTGAATTTGCTCCAAAAGGTCGTGC
>CEPJ01044382.1_pt1 | contig 34521 bp, 33 predicted proteins | sample 530561 | NCBI WGS metagenome assembly CEPJ01 (sample SAMEA2620404, study PRJEB7988) | marine metagenome | biome: marine biome (ENVO:00000447); feature: surface water layer (ENVO:00002042); material: "saline water (ENVO:00002010), including plankton (ENVO:xxxxxxxx)" | depth 5 m
AAAATAAAATTTATAGAAAATGAATTAGAAAGTGTAGAGTTTTCAATTAAAAATTCTGAATATTGTATTTTTACCAATTCAAATTTAATTAATACAGCTCTTAGCCTAGACAAAAAAGTAATTGCTTTGAAAACCTCATTCCTTTATGACCCTATAATAAAAAATCATTTTTACAAAAATAAAAAATTAGTTATGTTGTAATTTTCTTATAAATTTCAATGTATTTTTTTTTAATAATATTCCAACTAAGATTTTCAGTAACAAAGATTTTTGCCTTTTCTCCTTTAATCAATAGATCATTACTATTCATATTAGTAGCTTCATAGAGAGCATTTAAAAGAGCAGTATTATTATTTTCAATCCACCATCCAAGGTCTTTTTTACTAATTACATCCCATGGCGCATCTTTAGTAGTAATTACTGGAATTCCATAAGACATTGCTTCAGCAATAACTATGCCAAAATTTTCAGTTTTTGTTGGTAAAACAAATAAGCTAGTTTTTTGGAATATTTTTTCTTTATCATCTCCCCATATTTCTCCAATAAAATTTATATTAATATCTCCAGCAGTTTTTTTTAATTCGTTAAAATAGCTCAAGTCTTCTGTTATACCAGCAATCAATAATTCCCAATTTTTATTATTTAATTCTTTCCATACTTTTATTAACTTCTCCAAACCTTTTGTTGGGTTTATCCTACCTAAAAATAAGCAATATTTTTTTTCTTTTTTTCTTTTATTTATAAGTGCACTTTCATTTGGTAATGAAATACCGTGTGGGACTTCAACAATATTATTGCTCGTGAAAAAAGCTTGCAATGATTTTGATTCGGGCTTGGAAGAAGCAATTATGGTTTTTGCATTTTTAATGATTTTTTTCTGATATAAAATTAAGGCAATATTCTTTTTCTTTTTCCCTTTTTCTAATGCATTTGGCATTAATCCACCATGGGGGGAAAAAATATAGGGTACATTATATTTTTTGGCAACTAAATATCCAAAATATGTAATAGGTAACCACATTCCATGAATGTGAATAATAGGTTTTTTTGCTTTTACTAAATATTTTTCTATAAATAAACTTTGCTTTAATTTTATTTTTAAAAAACTTTTGTATAATTCATATTTTTCTAAAAAGTAAATATTATCTTGATACTGATCTAGTAAAGAATCTTTTTTTTTACTTAAAGTAAATATAGTAGATTTTGCTTCTTTATTTTTTAGAGATCTTGTAATTCCTAAAATAGCAGTTCTTAATCCACCTGAGCTAAGATTTATTGAGTCTACAAAGTGAAAAGTTTCAAACAAAATTGAATTTTCTTCAATTATACATAATAAATTATGAAAAATTTTTTAGATTTATTTTAGGTAAATTATTTAATGTGATTTGATATAATTATCATTTAATATAATCATCATTTGAGAGTCTCATACATTGTAAATTAAACTCATATCTTATGGAAAAAAGGAAAATTAATAAAAATAATTTGCCTAAATGGTCAGAGGTTCATACGATTGTTTTTGACTTTGATGGTATTTTTACTAATAATAAAGTACTAGTTTCCCAAGATGGAAATGAAAGTGTTATTTGTGATCGGTCAGATGGTTTAGGATTAGATATTTTAAGAAAATTTATAAAAATAAAAAATTGGAATTTGGATTATTATATTCTCTCAACTGAAACCAATAATGTAGTTGCTGAAAGAGCAAAGAAAATGAAAATTAATTGTTATTTTGGAGTAAATAATAAATATGAATTTATAAGTAAAAGGGTTAAAGAAAAAGAATTAATATCTCATCCTCAAAAAAAATTAGTTTTTTTAGGAAATGATATAAATGATTTAGAGGCAATGAATTTAGCCGATTTTTCAATAGCACCAAAAGATTCTCATCATAGAATATTAAAAGTTGCTAATAGGGTAATTAATTTAAAAGGAGGTAATGGATTTGTTAGGAAATTTATTGAGGATCTGATTGAATTTGATCAAATGAGCATTGATGAAATTAATAAATTAATAAATTAATATTTTTTTTCTAAACAAAATTATTATAAAAAACTTTATTAACTTAAGCTAAATATTCTTATATCTAAATTTAAACTGTACAAGAAAATGTTAAAGTTATCTACTATAAATAGTGAATAAAATTTAAAATGTCTATTTTTATAGTCGCAGAAATAGGTATTAATCATAATGGAAGTCTTGATATATGCAAAAAGTTAATCGATGTTGCTAAGGATTGTGGTTGTGATGCTATAAAAATGCAAAAAAGAGATATTGATTTGGTTTATAAAAAGGATTTTTTAGATAGTAAGAGAGAAAGTCCCTGGGGTGTAACTCAAAGAGAACAAAAGAAAGGCTTAGAATTTAATTATGAACAATATTGTGAAATTGATGGTTATTGCAAATTAAAAAATATTGAATGGTTTGCTTCCGCTTGGGATTTAAATAGTCAAAAATTCTTAAAGCAATTTAACTGTAAATACAATAAGGTAGCTTCTGCTATGCTTATTTACGATGATTTGCTAAATTTAATTGCTCAAGAAAAAAAACATACCTTTATATCTACAGGTATGAGTACTTTTGAAGATATAGATAATGCAGTAAAAATATTTAAAAATCATAATTGCCCATTTGAATTAATGCACACTGTTTCAACTTATCCAATGAAAGATAAGGATGCCAATCTTAAAATGATAACAGTACTTAAGGAGAAGTATTTATGTCCCATTGGATATAGCGGCCATGAAACTGGTGTTGCAATATCTAACGCGGCAGCGGCATTAGGTATTACTTCTTTGGAAAGACACATTACATTAGATAGGACAATGTATGGATCTGATCAATCAGCTTCATTAGAACCAAATGGCATGCGTCATCTTGTTGAAGCTGTTAGGAAAGTAGAATTGGCAATGGGTGATGGTGTAAAAAAGATCATAGATGATGAAATTCCTATTTCAAAAAAATTAAGAGAACATTTATATTTGAATAGTCATAAAAATTGAAGTAATTTTTTCCATAATATGAAAGCTTTTAAGATATTAAAATAATGAAAGTAGTAATTTTGGCTGGGGGGTATGGGAGTCGCCTTGGAGAATATACTGTGGATACCCCTAAACCTATGGTTAAGATCGGTAAAAAGCCAATTTTATGGCATATCATGAAACATTTTAGTTTGTATGGGTTGAATGATTTTTATTTAGCAATAGGTTATAAGCAAGAAGTTATAAAAAAATATTTCTTGGATTACCATGCTCTGAATTCTGATTTTACTGTAAATTTATTAAGTGGTTCTTTATCTAATATAAAACAAAGCGAAGATTGGAATGTTTCATTAATTGATACTGGGGAGGATACTATGACTGGAGGAAGATTAAAAAGACTTAAGCAATATCTTGGGAAAGAACCTTTTTTATGCACTTACGGTGATGGAGTAAGTAATGTTAATATTAAAAAACTTATTGAATTCCATAAAGAACAAAGAAAAATGGTCACTATTACCGCTGTTCATCCTGCGGCACGATTTGGCGAATTAAATCTAAATGGTAATTTAGTAGAAGCATTTTCTGAGAAACCTCAAACTTTTAAAGGTTGGGTCAACGGTGGTTTTTTTGTAATGGAACCAGAATTTCTAGATTATATTGAAGAAGACGATACAATACTTGAAAGAAGTCCACTGGAAAAAGTAGCAAGTTTGGGCGAATTAGTTGCTTATAGGCATGAGGGCTTTTGGCAATGTATGGATACAAAAAGAGACAAAGATACTCTTGAAAAAATAATAGAAAGTAATTCTATTCCTTGGCTTAAAATTTTATAACTAGTTTTAACTAAGATAAGAAAAAATATAAAAAAGCAATTACTTCAGATGAAAAAATCTTATTTGACATTTAAATATCTATCAACATTTATACCTTCTAAGAACTATAGTTCTGCATTAACTCTGCATAATATTCCCCAAAAAAGTTATCGTTGGTTTTCAAATATATTAGACTATTTAATGGAAGACTATGAATTTATTAATCCGAAAAATATTGAATCTATATTAAATATAAAAAATTCTAAAAAAAAGCTTTTACTTACTTTTGATGATGGATATTCATCTTGTTTAGATATTTGTGAGAAGATTCTAAACCCGAGAAAAATAAAAGCATTATTTTTTTTGACATCCTCTTTTATCGGTTTAAAAAATAATGATGCTTTTAATTTTTGCAGAAATAATTTCTACCCAAATTCAGAATTAAGTAAAGGAAATTTTCATAATTGTGATGCAATATCAACTGATGATATTTGTTCAATATTGAAATATGGTCACTCCATAGGTTGCCACACAAGTACTCATAAAAATTTAAGTTTAATAAGCTCTAAAGAAATTAAAGATGAAATAAATTATTCTAAAGATTATCTTGAATCAATAATTAACGAAAAGATTGATTTCTTTGCATTTCCTTTCGGAAACTTACATAGTATAAATTATGATTCGCATAATATAGCTAAAAATAAATTTAAATATTGTTTCTCTAATATTAGGGGGGGATTGTATGAGAGTCCCAGTAGATCATTTATCTTTAGACATAATTTAGTTCCAGAAATGCCTGTTTTTCTAGTTAAAGCTATTGTAGAAGGAAAGGTTGACTGGAAATATGAAAAATCAAGGATTAGAGCAAAAATGCTTTACCGTAAATAAAATGTTTGCAGGGATAAAAACAAAAATTTTTAAAAATACTTTTGATAATTTTATTTTTAGTAAAAAACAATATCTTAAAATTTTGACTCACAAATATACATTTTTTGATAATAGTGGTTCTGAAATACTAGCCAAATTAATTTCAACATTAAATATTGAAAATGATAAGAATTTAAATGTTTATCTGCCAGGATATTTTTGTGGCCAAAGTCTAAAATATTTGAGATCATTAAATGTAAATATATTTTTTTACAAGTTGTCAGAAAAATTATTACCTGACTACCAATATTTAAAAGAATTAGATTTAAAAAATAAAATAGACGTTTTAATCTTAGTACATTATTTTGGAAGAATTAGAGGACAAGCAGATGCTGCAAAATTTGCTAAAAATAATAAAATTATTTTGATAGAAGATTGTGCTCATATAGATAATCCTTTAAGGCATGATTTATGGGTAGGAGATTACCTTATTTTTTCTCCACATAAGCATTTCTCAATACCTTTTGTTGGTATTTTATTTAGTAAAAAAAATATGAATCTTTTAAATATGCGATATAGTAATAAATTTTTCTGGTTTTTAAAAAGTTTTTTAAAAAAATTTATCAAATATGATAGAAAAACTAAATGGGGAAAAATCTTCAACAAAAATACTTCCGATTTTGAAAAATACTCTCCTTCAATTTTTATTCAAAATCTTGCTATTAATTGTATAAAAAAACAAAATAGAGAAAAAAAATCTTTTTTAAATAATATTGATTTATTAAATAAAAAACTTTCAAATATATCGGGGTGGAAGCCTTTAATATCTTTTTATAAAAAGGAAATTCCTTATATATTACCTATGGTTTGTGATTCTAAAGAAATTGCAAAAAGGCGTTTCTATCTTCTAAATAAAAAATATAAAATTGCGATGCAATGGCCTGACTTACCTGAAGAAATAAAATATGAAAATATTATATTTAAAAAAGAAATTTTTGATATGGTAGATAAAATAATTTTTTTGAAAATAACTAATAATTTCTCCAATATATTTGAATCTTTGAATCTAATTTATCTTAATGTTGAATTTTAGATAAATGATAAATTATAGAAACTTAATTCTTAAAGAGATTGATAAATTTACATGGGATAGATATTGGATTGAAATAGAATTTTCAAATTTACTTCAAACATGGGAGTATGGAATTGCAAAAAAAAATATATTTTGTAAGCCAATTAGATTTTTAATTTACTCTTCAGATAAACAACCTCTAGCTATTGTCCAAGTATTAGTTTATAGAATTTTATTTTTTCCTGCAATTGCAAGGATAAATAGAGGCCCTCTACAAATTACTAAAATTGAGAATGATTCTTCTAAAGTAAAATCCAATTTAGAAATAATCAAAGCAGTTCAATTAAAATTAAAAAAAATAGGATGTTTCTTAATTTTTATTTCTCCAGATTTAGAGTTTAATAATATAAATCTTCAAGCTTTTTTAGAAAGTGGTTTTAAGATTAGAAAAAGAATATATTGGGCTTCATCTAAATTATCTCTCAAAAATGAAGAATCTCAGTTATTGATGCAATTTAAATCTAAATGGAGAAATATGTTAAGAAAATCTCTAAAGTCTGATTTATATATAAATTCAGAAAAAATTAACTTATCAAACATGAAAGATTTAATTAATGAATATGAAAAATTTAAGCAAAATAAAAATTTTACTGGAATAAACTGTCATTTTTTAGATAAACTATCCAAACAAAATAATAAAAATTGGAAATTTCTTTTATATAAATGTTTTAAAAAAGATAAATTTAATAATAAACTCTTTTCTGGAATGTTGGTTTCAGTCGTTCATGGTTCTACAGCAACTTACTTGATTGGCTTTAGCAATAAAGTTGGGAGACAAAATAATTCAAATTATTTAATGCTTTGGCACTCTATTTTAGACGCTAAACTATTTGGTTGTAATTGGTATGATATGGGAGGAATAACCGAAAATACTACAAAAGGTATTGCTCATTTTAAGAATGGTGTTAATGGGAAAAAATATTCTAATTTACCTCAATTTTATCGTTTTACTTTTTGGTAAAATTTATGAATAAATTATTTATTTTTAGTGGTATTGATGGCTCAGGTAAAAGCACACAAATAGAAATTATCGCTGAAAATCTTAAATATAAGGGTTTAAAAGTTGCTACTATTTGGGCAAGAGGAGGATATACTCCAGGATTTATTTTTTTAAAAAGTTGCTTTCGTTTTTTATTTGGTAAAAATTCTATACCAAGTGGCTACTCTCAAAAAAGAAAAAAAATTCTTAAAAATAATTTTTTATCTAAAATATGGATAAATATAGCCATAATAGATTTAATAGTCTATTGGGCTTTTTATTTGAGATTAAAGCTTTTATTTGTCGATGTAATTATATGTGATAGGTATATATTTGATACTTATATTGATTTTAAAATAAATTTTCCTTATATAGAAATTGATAAATTTTTATTTTGGAAAATTCTACTTAAATCTTTTTTAAAGCCAGATTTATCTATTTTGCTGATGATTTCATTTGATGAATCTCAAAGAAGATTATTAAAAAAAATTGAGCCTTATCCCGAAAGTTATGAAAAGGCTTTTTCTAGATATTCACTTTATTTAAAGTTACATGATATTTATCTATATAAAAAAATTAATTCAGAAGGTAACTTAAAAGAAGTATCGAATCAAATAAATAATGAAGTAAATAAAAAAATATTTTAAAAATAAAATTATGCATATTGATAAATTATTAGAAAGAGAAAATTTTCAAGAAATTTTTAAAATAACATTAGAAAAGTTTTTTTTAATTCAACATAATAAAAAACTAAATATATCTTGGAATATAAAAAATAATAAAAATAATAATTTCCTTGTGAACTCTAAACTTAATATAATTTTCCATGAAGCAACATTATCAAAAAATATTTTTCCCTATATTTTTCAATTTCTTATTCATAAAAATAAATTACGATCTTTTGCACAAAATTCTTTTTTTAGGATTGTAATTTCGAAATATTTTAGGAGTCTTTTTTCTAATAGTTATATTTCTATTTCTCCTTTTGAAAAGGAATTTAAAAACTATATTTTTTTAGGAGGTAATCATTCTATTAGTTTAATTCTTCTTGATGAAGGAACTTCAACTCAAATTCTAAAATATAACTATGATCCAAAGTTTATAATTCCTTCTATTGAAACTAGAATTCAATTTCCCTATCTTCCAATACCCAAGTTATATAGTTACTCAGTTGAAGATTATTGGGTTAAACAACAATGGATTAAAGGTATACCAATAAATAGAATTGCAAATAAAAAATTAGTCTATCAATGTATATCTTCTGCAAATAAAGCTATGATAAATCTCTATGAGGATACATATATTAAAGAACCAGTCAAAAAATGGTTTCTTAGGATATCAAATGAAATAGAAAATTCGATAATTAAATTATCTGATGTTTATGATGAAAAATTTATATATTTTTTAAAATCTATAATTCAATTAATTAATGATAAATTCTTTACAAAAGAATTTTTTTGTAAATTCATTTATACATCTATTACTCATGGTGACTATAATGGCTCCAATATTATTCACTCTGACAATCAAATTCAGTTTGAAAATAATACCTTTTTAATCGATTGGGATTATTGTAAGAGAAGATTTATAATGTACGACTTTATTGTTTTAAAATTTAATTCTAGGACCATAAATGGACTATATAAATCAATAAATTTATTTATGAATAACAAGATTAAATTTAATTATTCTGATAACTATTTGTTTAGAAATTTTTGTGATAATTATACAAAATTGGAATTTGTTGGTCTATTTCTATTAGAGGATATAAGTGTAAGAATTTTTGAAAACGATATACCTAATTTAAATAATATTAATAATGACTTGATAAATTACTTTATTCAATTAAAAAGAATTATTAAAGTTTATGGTTAAAATTAAAAGATTAAAAATGTTTAATCAAGTAGTAGGTCCTCTTTTTAGCGAGATGGCTGAAGAACTATCAAAATATTTCCCGGAGAGTTCATATCTTTTTACAAGTAATTACAAGAATAATAATTTAATAAATAAATTAATCATAAAGAATTTTCCCCTCTATAAAAGATCTAATTATTTTTCAAGGATTCTTTCCTGGATTAAATATTCCTTATATGGACTTTTCGTAATTCTAAATTCTAGTAAAAACGATTTAATACTAATCACTACAAACCCGCCAATTTTTGGCATTTTTGTTTATCCATTTTTAAAAATTAAAAATTTAAAATATGTCTTAGTTATATATGATATTTATCCTGAAGTAATAATTAACCATGGGATTTTTAAAAACAAAAATTTTATAATCTTAATTTGGAATTTTTTAAACAAAATTTTGTATAAAAATTCTTCATTAATAATAACTCTAACTGAAAGTATGAAGAATCACCTCTTATCAAAATATTCTATACCAAAAATTGAGGTTATTCCTCCTTGGGTAGATACTGTTAATATATCTCCCATTCCTAATGAACAAAATCCCTTAGCGAAAGAATATATTCCTGACGGTAAATTTGTTGTTATGTACTCAGGTAATATGGGAAAAACCCACGATATAATTTCAATACTCGAAGCTGCCGTTATTCTAAAAGATATAGATAAAATACAGTTTTTGTTAATAGGTCAAGGTCCAGGTTATGAGATTGCGAATAATTTTGTAGAATCTAATGAACTGAAGAATGTAAATTTATTCCCATTTCAACCAATTTATAAATTAAAATATACTTTAGCTCTTGCATCAATTTCAATTGTTTCCATTAAATCTGGTTTTGATGATTTTTTAATACCTAGTAAAACATTTTTTTATTTAGCAGCTGGATCTCCATTAATTTCAATAAGTTCTTCAAATAGTGAGTTATCTAGATTGGTTTTAAACAATAATATTGGAGTTGTTGTTTCACCAGGAGAATCTAATCAATTAGCTATCGCAATTCAAAAAATTATGAATAATGAAAAAGCATTTTATCAAATGAAAAAAAATTCAAGAAATTTAGTAGTGAGTAAATTTTCTAAAGGAAATTCTTTAAAAAAATTATCTAATATTTTTATAAATGCAAACTTATTTAATTAAATACTGTGAATAAAACTATATTCAAATTATTAAATTTAAAAAAGCTATTTAGATTCAATAAAATTGATTTATTAAACTTGAGTCAAATAGAGCAGTTTTTTGCATTGGCTATTTCCTATAATCCCAAAAGATTTGATAAAGAAATAAATAAAAAATTTGATTTAATCGGGGATCAAAAAATATGGGAATTTGCTAAAAACGAAAGATCTGAATCAATAATTTCAAATACTTTAATAGATGTTTTAAATAAAAAAGGTATTAGTAATAGATGGCTACTTTCATCAAAAGAAATTGGTGAAAAGATAAAATTATATATGCAAGAATTAGATTATTTAGCCTCGGAACTTAAAAAAATAAATATACAAATAATAGCACTTAAAAATTCTGGAATAGCTAGGGGTATTTTTAAAAATTACTCTGCATCTCCTATGGGTGACATTGATGTTTTAGTTAATCCTGAAGATTTTTATGAAGCACATAAACAAATGATTAAATTAGGTTATGAATTTTCTGATAGAAGTCCATTTGCTATAAAAAATGTTCACGAAGCATTTGAACATGGTGGTGCAGAATATATTTGTAAACTTCCAAATGGCAAAAAACTATGGATTGAACTTCAATGGCGACCAGTAGCAGGGAGATGGATACAGCCTAGTCAAGAGCCTTCGGTAAGTGATCTTTTTAAGAATTCTATTCCGATTAAAGGATCTTGTTGTCGTTTGCTTTCACCGGAAGATAATCTTTTGCAAGTTTGCCTACATACCGCAAAACATAGCTATGTGAGATCTCCAGGATTCAGATTACATACTGATGTAGATAGGATTGTAAGCCACTATGAAATAGATTGGGAAAAATTTTATAAAAAGGTTGTAAGTTTAAAGGTCCGAACTCCTGTTTATCTTTCTCTTTTAATACCAAAAATGCTTTTGAAATCAGAAGTCCCAAAAATCATTCTTGAAAAATTAAATTTTTCACCCTTTAAACATTCGTTATTACAGTCATGGTTATTGAAAGTTGGTTTATTTAGTCCTGAAGAAAAAAAATGGAATCGATTTGGTTATATTTTCTTTAATTTATTATTGTTTGATGATTTTTTTGATCTTTTTAAGGCAGTTTTTCCTGATAGTAACTATTTGAAGAAAAATTCATATAAAAAAAATTTTTTATTTTTTATATATCTAAATAGGATTTTTAGTTTATTATTTAATAGATCAAAAAATACTTAGATGTTTTTAATATTCCTTTTCGGTAAAAGATTTGATTAAATTTAAGTTCAATTTATATTCTTTTTTCAAAAATGTCCTAGATAGGGGTGTTGCTTTATTTTTACTTATTTTATGTCTTCCTATAATCATATTTTTTTTCTTTTTAATAAGGATTTTTATGGGGAAGCCAGTATTTTTTGTTCAAAAAAGACCAGGTTATAAAGGTAATCTTTTCAATTTAATAAAGTTTAGAACAATGAGTGTTGAAACCATAAGAATGGGAAAAATTTTAGATGACGATAAAAGGTTAACTTTATTAGGTAGATTTCTAAGGAACAGTTCTATAGATGAACTGCCTGAATTAATCAATATTTTAAAAGGAGATTTAAGTTTTATTGGTCCTAGACCATTATTAGAAAAATATATTCCTTTATATACCAAAGAACAGTTTAAAAGGCATGATGTAAAACCTGGATTAACTGGACTCGCTCAAGTTAGTGGTAGGAATTTAATTAGTTGGGATGAAAAGTTTGCCCTTGATAATTGGTATGTTAGAAATCAAAGTTTTTTATTAGATATGAAAATATTTTTTAAAACAATTATTAAAGTAATTCAAATGGAAGGCATTAATTCCTCAGATAATATGACAATGAAGGAATTTGTTGGGCGAAAAAAATGATGAAGAAAATTCAAAACTGTAATGTTTTAATTACATCAGCAGGGAGAAGAGTAGAGCTAGTTGAAATTTGGAAGAATTCACTAAAAAGATTAATTGGAAATTCTCACAAAGTCTATACATGTGATTTGAGTCCTGATTTATCACCAGCCTGTTTTTTTGCTCATGATAAATTTAAGATATGTTCATGTATGGATTTTAATTACCCAAAATTATTGCTTGAAAAATGTCTCGAAAGAAATATTAAAGTAATTATTCCAACAATTGATCCGGAATTAATACCATTATCTAAAGCAAAAGAACTATTTGGTTCATATGGAATAAAAATAGTAATAAGTGATATAGACTTCATAGAAAATTGTATAAATAAGCAAAAAACAGAAATAATTTTTAGATCATTAAATGTTGATTTTCCAAAAACAATAGATAGAAATAATATATTATTCCCTTGTTTTATGAAACCTAATATTGGGAATTCTAGTAAGGGTGTTAGAGTCTTAATGAACAAAAAAGAACTTAATAATGAAGATTTATTGAAGGATAATTATTTGTTTCAAGAACTTATAGATTCAAGTTGGAAAGAATTTACCCTAGATCTCTATTATGATAAAAATAGTTTTCTGAAGGCATGTATCCCAAGAGAAAGAATAGAAGTTAGGGGTGGAGAAATTAGTAAAGGTTATATAACAAGAAATGAATTATATTACCAAATTTTATCTGATTTTAAATTTTTAAAAGGTGCTAAAGGAGTGATTACATTACAAATTTTTTCTGATGTAAAAAAACATAAATACAAAGCAATTGAAATTAATCCTAGATTTGGAGGAGGTTATCCCATGTCTCATATGGTAGGGGCTAATTATCCTGATATGATTATTAAAGAATATTTCCTAGATGAAGAAATCTTTTTCAATGAAAATTGGGAAGTTGATCATTTGTTTTTGAGATATGAAAAAACTTTAATTTCGAAAAAAGTTATAAATGATAAATCTTGAGGATATGGTTGTTGTGTTTGATTTGGATGACACTCTTTATCCTGAGGAGGATTATGTTATTTCAGGTATCAGATATTTAGAAGAATTCCTAACTGCTATTTATGAAAACTCTATTAAAGAAGAAATTCTTAGTGCATACTTAGGTGGAAGGAAAGATTTTTTGGAATATACATGCAAAAAATTAAAATTGTCTAAGAGTTCTAAAGAATCTTTATTGTGGGCTTATAGATTACACAAACCTAATATAAAATTATCTAATGAAATAGAGGATGTTTTGAAATTTCTAAAAGAAATGCGATCCAAAGTAATTATATTGACAGATGGTAGATCTATAACTCAAAGATTAAAAGTTCATTCTTTAGGACTTAATAAATTGCCCTTATATATTTCTGAAGACTATAGTTCAGAAAAACCAAACAAAAAAAGATTTATTCAAATTCAAAATGACTATCCAAAAAAGTTTTATGTATATATAGCTGACAATCCTCTTAAAGATTTTAAAGCACCTCTAGAAATGAATTGGACTTGTATTGGCGCTAATTGGGTTAAAAATAAAATTCATAATTTTGAATTAAGTAGTATGCCTAAAATAACTTTGAATTGCCCTTTGCAAATTAAGGAGGTTCTATTGAAAATGGATGGAATTGAAGATTAAATTTATTATGATTAGAATTCAATTTAATCTAAGTTTATTAATCTAATGTGGCCTTATTATGACGATCAGGATATAAAAGTTGTCTCAGAGATACTTAGATCTGGAAAAGTTAATTACTGGACAGGTAACAACTGTAAATTATTTGAGGATAGTTTTTCAAAATATATTGGTTGCAAACATTCAATTGCTTTGGCAAATGGTTCATTTGCTTTGACGGCTGCATACAAGTCTATTGGTTTAAAAAGTGGTGATGAACTTATCACTACTCCAAGAACATTTTTAGCTACTGCCTCAACTGCAGTTCTTTTGGGTATTAAACCTGTATTTGCAGATATTGAAAAGGATTCTGGAGCTATTGATCCAGATAATATTGAATCATTAATTACAAAAAAGACAAAAGCTATTTCGGTTGTCCATTTAGGCGGATGGCCTGCTCAAATTCAAAAGATTAAGGAATTGGCAAGTAGTTACAATCTTAAACTTATAGAGGATTGTTCTCAAGCTCATGGTGCAAAATTTTACGGTAGAAATGTTGGTACATTTGGCGATGTCGCTACTTGGAGCTTCTGTCAGGACAAAATAATTTCTACAGGTGGAGAGGGAGGTATGTTATCAACAAATAATGAAAGCATTTGGAAATATGCATTATCTTTCAAAGATCATGGCAAAAATTTTGATACTTTATCTTCAGATAAGAGCAATTTCGGTTTTAAATGGATTCATGATGCGATTGGAACAAATATGCGACTTACAGAAATGCAAAGTGCAATTGGGATTAACCAATTAAAGAAATTAGATTCTTGGATTGAGCTAAGAGAGAAAAATGCATTAATCCTCTATAAATCACTAAAAGAATGTAGTTCTTTGAGAATACCAATGCCATCTAATGATATAAAGAATGCCTGGTACAGATTTTATTGTTATTTAAAACCTAATTCTCTTTTGTCAGATTGGAATAGAGAGAGAATTATTATGGAAATAAAGAATTTAGATGTAGATGTTTTCAGTGGTTCTTGTAGCGAGATTTATTTAGAAAAATGTTTTCAGAAATTAGGATATGCACCAATGGAAAGACTAAGAAATGCAAAAGAATTAGGAGAAACTAGTTTAGCATTTTTGGTTCACCCAACTATTTCGGATGTTGAGCAGAATAAAAAAGCTCAATTAATAAAATCCGTAATCAATAAAGCAAGTAGATAGAAAAATAGTTTAATCTTTTCGCCATTCAGGGATTAACTTAGAAAGTATAGTTAATGAAATTTCTTTATCTTCTGATATTAAAGAAGCTTTAAGTTTTTTTAAATTTTTAAATAAAAATTCTGAATCTATTTCTTGATCTTGTGCTTTAAAAATCAAAGGATGTATTGTAGATTCGGCATTCTTTTCAACTAATAATTCTTCAAATAGTTTTTCTCCAGGACGAAGTCCAGTAATAATAATCTCAATATCCCCATCAGGTTTGTTCTCATCTTTTATAGTTAAACCACTTAATTTAATCATTTTCTTTGCAAGATCATAGATCCTTACAGAATTACCCATATTTAATAAAAACAAATCACCTCCCTTAGCTAATGCTGAAGCTTGGATAACCAATTGAACAGCTTCATTTATTGTCATGAAATATCTGACAACATCTTTGTGCGTGAGAGTTATAGGACCTCCCGCTTTTAGTTGATTTTTAAACAGAGGAACAACTGAACCAGAAGATCCCAAAACATTTCCAAATCTAACTTTTGAAAAAATAATTTTTTCATTAATATTATTTACTTTAATAATGCCTTGTTCTTTTGAAAATGCTTGAATAATTAATTCACATAATCTTTTTGAAGCACCCATTATATTACTAGGCCTAACAGCTTTATCTGTGGAGATTAATATCACTTTTTTTAAGTTATTTTCTTTTGCTCTGTAACATATATTCAAAGTTGAAAAAACATTATTTAGAATTCCTTGAACTGGGTTTTTTTGAACTACATTTACGTGTTTGTATGCGGCGCTATGAAAAACTATATCTACATCATTCTCTTTGAAGATTTTATCAACCAGAGCTTCATTAGCAGCAGAACCAAGATATGATCTAACATTAACATTTTCAGTATTCAAACTTAAAAGTTCGTTTTCTATTCTGTATAAGCTTGGTTCGTTTCTTTCTAATAATACTAATCTATTTGGTTGTAATTTTAAAATCTCTCTAACCATTTCTGATCCAATTGAGCCGCCCGCACCCGTTATACAAACATTAAATCCGGCTATACTCTTTGACATTATATTCTTATCAGCCTTGACTAAATCTCGATCTAACAAATCATCAATATCAATAGGTCTCAAATCATTAATCTTGGCTTTGCCTTCATTTATATCTTTCAAAGTAGGTATTTTGTAAACAGATTTATTATTAATTTCAAGTTGATTAATGATTTCTCTTTTTCTTCTGTTTCCTAATGAAGGAATTGATAGTAAAACTGTCTTAATATGCTTTAAATCTTCAAAAAATGATTTCGGTGAATATATTTTAATTCCTGAGATTTCTCTTCCCCATAGTGATGAACAATCATCTATTAAGGCCTCTACCTTATAGTCTTTATTGTGCGATAGTAAGTAATTAAGTGAAGCTCCTGCTTCTCCTGCACCATAAATAGCTACAGATTTCCTAGTGTTTGGGTTTTTATATTTAATAAATAAATAATATTCTCTAATAAGTAACCTTATGGAACAAGTTGCAATATTTGAAAAAATCCATATAAAAAAAATGAAGTTATTTTCAAGAAAGTTTTCAAAAATTATTTTACCGATAAAAGTATAAATTAAAATTGATAAAGAATTTCTGACTACTAGTTTGTACAAGTCATGACGATTAAAATACTCTGAAAGTGATTTATATTGACCAGAGATAATATATATTAAAATTGATATTGATATAAATATATAAATTTTATATATTTCTGAAGAAATCAAATTAAAGTTAAAAATATTAAATTCTAAACTTATAAACGTGATTAAATAGCTAATAAATAACATAAAAGAATCTATTGCAATTAAAAGCATTCTTCTTATATGTTTGTTCTTGGTAATTCTCAGCATTTACTTTCTTATTTCAATTCAGATTTTTATCAATGATCTTGCAAATAATATGTATTATCAAACCGTGTGCTTCCTGAATGCGGGCAGTTTTTTTTGAATCAATGCAAATACTAAAATCAACTTCTTGCTTAAGTATTCCTCCATTCATTCCAAGTAGACCTATAGATTCTATCCCGCTTTTTTTTGCGGTTTTGACAGCATTTATTAGATTTTGTGAATTGCCAGAAGTTGATATAGCTAACAGAATGTCTCCCTTCTCTCCAAGACCTTCAACTTGCCTTGAAAAAACATTTTCATAGCCATAATCATTGCTAATAGCAGTTACAGAAGATGGATCTGTTGAAAGGCTTATAGATGCTAATGATACTCTTTCTTTTTCATATTTCCCAATTAGTTCAGAAGAAAAATGTTGTGCGTCCGCAGCAGATCCACCATTCCCTGCAATTAATAATTTCTTATTATTTTTAAATAATTTTAAAAATTTTTGAGATAAAACGTCTATCTCATGCAAATAATCATTTAAAGAATTGGTAATCATTACATGTTCACTTATTTCTTTAGAAATGAGCTTAAAACTATCGTTTTTTGGTTTAATAGTATCAATCATATTCGGTAAGAATATCTATAAAATTTTCTCAGAAAGGTACAATTTAGCCATACTAAAAGTAATATTTCTTATACCATTCAGCGAAATATTTAATGCCATTACTTAAGTCTGTTTTAGGCTTGTAACCAGTAATCTTCTCTATTAAGGTGGTGTCTGCATGAGTTTTTTTTACATCACCAAGTTGCATATTCATGTAAATTTTATTAGCTTTTATTCCTAATTCGTTTTCTAATATTTCTATAAATCGCATAAGGCTTATTGGATTGCCGTTACCTATATTTATTACTCTACTTGGAGTAACTGATAATTTATTTTTATTGGACTTATCTATCTTAAATTTTTTAGGTGGAATGTTTATTAATCTAATTAAAGACTCAATAACGTCATCGATATAGGTAAAGTCTCTAAGCATTTCTCCATGATTAAAAACCTTAATTGGACTTTTAGAAATAATAGCTTTTGAAAAGATCATCGGAGCCATATCAGGTCTGCCCCATGGTCCGTAAACTGTAAAAAATCTTGCCCCTGTGGTGGGTAAGTTATATAGATGACTATAAGTGAAAGCCATTAATTCATTAGATTTTTTTGAGGCAGCATATATACTAACAGGATTGTCAACAGGATCTTTTTCGGAGAATGGTAATTTAGTATTTCCTCCATAAACCGAACTGCTACTTGCATAAATAAAATGCTCAATTTGTTTATCTTTAGAGATTTCTAGGAGATTTCCAAAACCCACAATATTTGAGTTGATATATTGACTAGGATTTTCAATTGAATATCTTACTCCTGCCTGTGCAGCTAAATTTATTACATAATTTGGTTGAAATCTATCAAACAAATCAGAAACTGAATTTTTATCTTCTAAATTGAGTTTGTGAAAACTGAAATTTATATTTAGTTCTTTTGATAAGTTTTCCAACTCAAAAAGCCTTGCTTTCTTTAAATTTACATCATAGTAAGAATTTAAATTATCTAATCCTGCAACATTAAAACCTTCTTCGATTAGTCTTTTACATAGATGAAAACCAATAAAACCTGCAGAACCTGTAACTAGAAATCTTTTTGACATACGAGTTTATGTATAAATTTTATATCTTTTAGAATTATTATGAAGTTAATTTAAACTCCCTTATTGTACTAGAAATACCATCCTCAAGTTCTATTTGTGGATGCCATCCTAGGCTTTTAAATTTTTCAATATTTAATAACTTTCTTGGAGTTCCGTCTGGCTTGCTTGAATCCCATATTATTTCACCTTCATACCCCACTTTTTTTGCAATTATCTCAGCCAGATCAAAGATGGAAATATCTTTTCCTGTGCCTACATTTAGGAAATCTATAGGTATGTTATTTTCATCTTTTGGAGAATTATCATTGTTGGGATCCCATTTTTCTAGTGCAAAAACTACAGCTCTACCTAAGTCGTCAACATGTAAAAATTCCCTAAGAGGCTTTCCTGTTCCCCAGCAAATTACTTTTTTAGATGATTCTTTTCTAGCATTACAGAATTTTTGAATTAAGGCTGCAAAAACATGACTATTTGAAGAATGATAATTGTCACCTGGACCATAAAGATTTGTAGGCATAAGAGAAATAGCATCAAAGTTATATTGTTTTCTTAATGCTTGGCAAAGCTTAATACCTGCAATTTTAGCTATGGCGTAAGATTCATTTGTAGGTTCTAATTGTTTCCTCAATAATTCCTCTTCTTTAATAGGTTGTTCAGCAAATTTGGGATAAATGCAACTACTCCCAAGGAATAGAAATCTTTTAACTCCTGTCTTCCAAGCACTTTCAATAACATTGGTTTGAATTTTTAAGTTTTCCAAAAGGAAATCTGCTGGAAAATTGGAATTAGCTAATATCCCCCCGACTTTGGCAGCGGCTAGAATAACAATAGTTGGTTTGTTTTTGATAAACCATTCATTTACAGCTGCAGAATCTAATAGATTTAATTCTTTTCTACTAGGGGAAAAAATTAAACCATTTTGATTAATATTCCCATAACCAAATGCCTCTAGATTTCTTTTTATAGCGCTCCCAACCATACCTGAAGAGCCTGCAATAAATATTTTTTCATTTAAATTTATAAGTTTATGCATAAAATAAATCGACTTTAACCTTCTTTAATTGAAGGTGGATTTTCTCTTGATTCGCATATCTCAAAACCTTTACTTTTAAGAAGAGACTCTTTTGAGGCTTCTGTCTTGTCATATTCAATCATTTCTGAAATAAGTTTTTCCAAGCTTATTGTGGGTTTCCATTTTAACTTTTTGAAAGCTTTAGATGTATCTCCCTGTAATTGCTCTACTTCTGTAGGTCTAAAATATCTTGGATCTATTCTTATAATTATTTCATTTGAATCAGGTCTTCTGCCAATTTCTTCAACCCCACTGCCCTCCCAGATAATTGGATTTTTATTAGTCCCCTTGTTCCATCCAATCTTTTGGGCACAGATTTCAATGAATTTCCTTACACTTTCCATTCTGCCAGTAGCAATTACGAAATCCTCTGGTTTTTCTTGTTGTAACATTAGCCACTGCATCTCAACATAGTCTTTTGCATGTCCCCAATCTCTCTTTGCGTCTAAATTCCCAAGATATAAGCATTTATCAAGACCTGCATCTATTCTTGTTAGCCCCCTTGTTATTTTTCTAGTCACGAAAGTTTCTCCTCTTCTAGGACTTTCATGATTAAATAAAATTCCATTACATGCGTATATTCCATAAGCTTCCCTGTAATTTACACATATCCAATAAGCATATAATTTGGCGACTGCATATGGACTTCTTGGATAGAAAGGAGTTTTTTCATTTTGTGGTATTTCTTGAACTTTACCAAAAAGCTCACTTGTGCTTGCCTGGTAAATCCTTGTTTTTTTTGTTAAGCCTAAGCTTCTAATACATTCAAGAATTCTCAATGTTCCTAAGGCATCACTATTAGCTGTATATTCGGGGCTTTCAAAACTTACTGCAACATGGCTCTGTGCTCCAAGATTATAAATTTCATCTGGATTAATTTTTTGGATTAGATTCATTAAATTTGTACTATCAGTCAAATCTCCATAATGAAGAATAAATTTAGCGTTATTTTCATGTGGATCTTGATAAAGATGATCAATTCTTCCAGTATTAAAACTGCTAGACCTCCTTTTGATTCCATGAACCTCATAACCTTTACTTAACAGGAATTCTGATAAATAACTACCGTCTTGGCCAGTGACTCCAGTAATTATTGCTTTTTTTGATTTCATTTTAAAAATTAATTTTCAAAAGTTATATTTATAGATAATAAATAAATGATATTTATCATTTTATCAAATATATAATATTGATCTATCGATGAAAATTTTTTATTCTTTATTAAAAAATTATTTGTTAAATTGCATTTAACTTTTGGTGGACATTTGCTAAGTGGATTAAAGATTTTATAATTTATCTAAAAAGTCATTTATGCGAAATATATTAGTAACTGGAGGGGCAGGCTACATAGGAAGTCATACAATTATATCTTTACTAAAAAAAAGGTATAATTTGACAATTATAGATTCATTTAAAAATAGTTCCCCAAAAGTTATTGAGCGCATTAAGATTATTAATCAAAGCTATGGTAGCCATCTAACTTTTAAAAGAGGTGATTTAAGAGATAAGAATTTTTTAAATGATTTGTTTCAAGAATCAAAAAATAATTTAAGACCAATTGAATCAGTAATTCATTTTTCCGGTTTAAAGTCAGTAGCTGAGTCAAAAAAAATTCCTTTAGATTATTGGGAAGTAAATGTTTGCGGAACAATAAATCTTTTGATGATTATGGAAAAATATAATTGCAAGAACTTAATTTTTAGCAGTAGTGCGACAGTTTACGGAGAAAAAAATATACCTCCATTTAAAGAAACTGACACACTTAATCCCATTAATCCTTACGCCAAAACTAAAGAAGTTGTTGAAAAAATACTATGTGATATTTACAATTCCAAAAAAATCAAGTGGAATTTCACCGTTTTAAGGTATTTCAACCCTATTGGAGCGCACAGTAGCGGTTTGATTGGCGAAGACCCGAAAAGTAATTCAACAAATCTTTTTCCAATAATCCTTAATTCTGTAATGAAAAATGAAAAGCTTTATGTTTTTGGCTTAGATTGGCCTACTACAGATGGATCTTGCATAAGAGACTATATACACATTGAAGATTTAGCTGAAGGTCACATAAAGGCGCTAGAAAACCAGTTTCTAAATGTTAATCAGTTTAAATGTTTTAATTTGGGTACTGGTTGCGGAACTAGTGTTCTCGAACTTATTAGCATCTTTGAAAAAGTAAATAATGTTAAAATTTCATATGAGATTTCATCTAGAAGGGAGGGGGATACAGCTATATTGGTAGCAGATAATTCTTATGCAAAAAATAAATTAAATTGGTACCCTCTAAAATCAATTGATGAAATGTGCAAAGATGGTTATAGATGGATTTTAAGAAATCCAAATGGGTATGATGATTAATATTTTAGATAGGGTTCCCAAATGGTTACAAATCAAATTTAATGAAAGAACATAAGATTACTCCATTAATATTATGTGGAGGAACGGGATCAAGACTTTGGCCGTTATCCAGGGCTAGTTATCCCAAACAATATTTAGAAATAAGACCTAAAGAGGGTATATCGTTTTTGCAAGAAACTATCCTAAGAATAAAAAATTTAAAGAATATAGAAGATCCAATAATCGTATGCAATGAAGAGCATAGATTTATAGTTGCAGAGCAAATTCGTCAATTAGGAATTCAAGCTAAAGCTATACTGTTGGAACCGATTGGACGAAATACAGCACCAGCAATTGCGGCAGCAACAATTAAAGCATTTAATCTTGATAAAGAATCAATACTTTTAGCTTTGCCTGCTGACCATATTATCCAAGAAAAAAATACTTTTAGAAAAGTGATCAATAAAGCATTAAGTTTTGTTATCGATGGAAAGATAGTTACTTTTGGGATTACTCCTAATAGAGCTGAAACAGGTTACGGATATATTGAATCAAGTAATCCTCTTAGAGTAAAAGACTTAAATGGCGAAAAGATAACAAAGTTCATAGAAAAACCAGATAAGAAAAATGCAGAAAAATTTATTACGGATAAAAAATTTAGTTGGAATAGCGGAATATTTTTTTTTAAAGCGGAAGTCCTTCTTTATGAATTATCAATTATGTGTCCAGATATTTATAAATTTTGTGAAAAAGCGTTGATGAAGAAATTCTTTGATCTTGAATTTCAAAGACTTGATAAAGAATTGTTTTCACTTTGTGAGGAAATATCTTTTGATAAGGCAGTTATGGAAAAAACAAGTTTGGGGGTAGTACTCCCTCTAGATGCGGGTTGGAGCGATATTGGTAATTGGCAATCAATGTGGGAAGTATCAGATAAAGATGAATATGAAAATGTTATTTTGGGGAAAGTAATCTCAAAAGAGGTTAAAAGCTCTTATTTAAGAAGTGAAAATAAACTTATAGTTGGATTGGGTTTAGAAAATTTAATTGTTGTTGAAACAAATGATGCGATATTAGTTGCTAATAAAAATAAAGCCCAGAATGTAAAAAATATTGTTGAATTATTAAAAAATATCGGTGAGCCAGAAGCTACTAAACATAAAACTATTTTTAGACCTTGGGGGAACTATACCTCTATAGCTGAGGGAATTAATTGGCAGGTAAAAAAAATTATAGTAAAACCTTATGCATCTTTATCTCTTCAGTTACATAATCATAGATCTGAACATTGGGTAATAGTTGATGGAACAGCCTTGGTGGAGATTGATAATAAAGAACAAATAATTAATCAAAATGAGAGTATATATATTCCCTTAGGTTCAAAGCACAGGCTGTCGAATAGAGGTAAAAAGGATTTGGTTTTAATCGAAGTTCAAAGTGGTAATTATCTTGGAGAAGACGATATCGTAAGGTTTAAAGATAATTACGGAAGGCTTTAAAAGAAATTTAATGCTTAGTGCCATCACCTATTTTCCAAAAATTCAAATTTAAATTTATTATTTTTTCACTTTGGATTATTGATCTTGCGTCAAAAACCCAAGCTGGTTTTCTAAGTTTGCTTGAAATTTCTTTCCAATTTAGTTCACTATATTCAGCCCATTCTGTTAAAACAACAACTGCATCAGCACCATCTGATGCAGTTAAAATATCCTCGCTTTTACACCAATGACTGTCAAATTGACTGTAGTTGGAAATTTTAGACTCTTTTATTATAAGATTTTCTTTTTGTCCTAAATCCTTCTCTATTTGATTTGCATCAACTTTTGGATCGTGAATAAATAGAATAGCTCCCTCATTAATTAGGTCCTTGCAAATATTTATTGCAGCAGACTCTCTTGTATCATTTGTATTCGCTTTAAACGCAAATCCCAAAATACATATTTTTTTCCCAGAGACAGTTCCAAAAAGTTTCTTAATAATTAATTCTGAAATTCTGTGTTGATGCCAACTATTAAGCTTTACTATCCCTTCCCAGAATTCAGCAACTTCAGGAAGTCCAAAATAGTTTGAAAGATATACTAAATTAAGAATATCCTTTTTAAAGCAACTCCCACCAAAACCTGGACCAGCATCTAGAAATTTAGACCCAATTCTTCTATCTGATCCAATAGCTCTCGCTACTTCTCTAACATCTGCACCAGTTGCTTCACATAGAGCGCCAATAGAATTTATTGAACTAATTCTTTGAGCTAAGAATGCATTAGCAGTAAGTTTGGCTAGTTCACTACTCCAAATATTAGTATGCAGTATTTTATATTCTGGAACCCAATTGCTATAAATTTGACTAAGAGCTAGGATTGCGTCATCGTTGTTTCCTCCTATAAGGACACGATCTGGAAATTCTAAATCTTTTATCGCAGTTCCTTCCGCCAAAAATTCTGGATTTGATAATACATCGAACTTTAGATTCTCCTCATCGGAATGTAATTCTGCGGCTTCTAAAATACTCTTAATAACTTCAGCTGTTTTAACAGGCAAGGTGCTTTTCTCTACCACGATTGTGTATCCTTTAGAAAATTTTGCAACTTGTCTTGCACATACTTCTACCCATTTAAGATCACTAGCCTTGCCTGCACCTAACCCCTTTTTTTTTGTTGGAGTATTTACTGAAATAAAAATCATATCTGCTGAAGATATATATTTTTCTACTTCAGTTGAGAAAAAAAGATTTTTGCCCCTTTTTCTTTGAATAATTTTGTCAAGACCAGGCTCATAAATAGGTAATTCTTCTAAATTAGAACTATTCCATAATTTAATTCTTTCTTCATTTACATCAACAACATTTACCCTTATTTCAGGACACTTATCTGCAATAACTGCCATTGTGGGCCCACCTACGTATCCTGCACCTATACAACATATATTTTTTATTTTTTCTGTCATCGTTAAATTATAAAGCAAAAGTTGATTTTAATAAGTTTAAATTTATAAGTCTTTTAGATATAAAATAAAATTTAATTAAATGGATTATTAAATATTTTATGTGGCTTGCAAAAATAATTATAAAAATGATTCTTTCTAGAATTCCTATAAGCTATGGTATTTGGAAAAAATTTAAAATCTTTAGACATGGTCAAATGGAAAATTTTGATTATTCAAAAAGTATATTTGAAGGTCATTTCAAAGATTTAAATAAATTTAATGCTATAACAAATCCTTCAATTTTAGAAATTGGTCCTGGTGATAGCTTATTTAGTATGATTTTTTCTAGAATGTATTCTACAAATAAATTCTATTTTCTTGATGTTGGAGATTTTGCTAACAAGGATGTTCGTCTTTATAGAGATTTAATTAAAAAACTTAAAAGTCAGGGTTTTCTAGAAAATTTTTGTATAAAAGAAGATTTTTCCTTTGATGAATTAATAAGTTATTCTAATGCAACTTATCTGACACTTGGTTTAACTGATTTTAGAAAATTGAAAGATGAATCCATTGATTATATTTTTTCGCATTCAGTAATCGAACACGTAAGACTTTATGAATTAGATGAATTAATTTTTCATATGTATAGGGTAATTAAGCCTGGAGGTTTAATATCTCATAACATAAATTACAAGGATCATTTAAGTGAATCATTAAATAATTTACGTTTTAGTGAGAAAATATGGGAATCAGATTTTTTTGCAAATTCAGGTTTTTATACTAATAGGGTTCCAGCAATAAAAATGCATAGTTTGTTTAGAAATGTAGGCTTTAAAATTATCAGTGAGAATTTTGGTAGTTGGAGCAAATTACCAATCCCTAGATCAAAAATAAGTAATGATTTCAGAGAATTTTCAAACAAAGATTTATCAAATTGTACTTCTTCATTTATTGCTCAAAAAGATTTTTAGCGATTTGAATTATAAAGTAATGCTCTTCCCCAATTCAGATTTATTCCTTTAATCTGATATCCTCTGTTCATTAAAAAATTTAGTTGGTAACTCATTGTTTCCTCAAGATTGATCCCCCTTTCATTCCCTCCATCAATAGCAATATACGAAAATTTGTTGATATTTCTTTCACATCCCTTCAATATTTCTGGCTCAAAGCCCTCAGCTTCAATTTTTAAAAGTTTAACCTTTTGAATTTTTTCTCTTTCAATGTAGTCATCTAACTTGATTATCTTTATCTTCTTAATTTTGTCAAACTTTAGTGGTTTTATGATGCTTGAATCGGCATCTTTTTCGTTTAAGTAGAAATTGATATTAGCTTCTTTATCTCCTAAGCCTTTATTGATGTTTTTAGAGAGCGGCGCATTACATATTAGAGATTTATATTCATTTATCCCTGGTTCAAAAGTGATGTAGTTAAAAGGATCAATCTTATTTTTTAGATGTAACCATAAATCACCATAGTTAGCTCCACAATCAATTACGATATCTTCTTTTTCAAAATTAATTGAATCTAATAGATATGAATTTGCTATCTGTTTACTTCTAGATCTTAATCCTTGATAATACAAATTAAAACCTCTCTCTTTATTACTAAAGTAATGTTTTTGTTGTTTTTCTTCTTTTATAAAATATAAATCTTTTTGAATTTCGAAACCGAAAAAAAATTTCTTCTTTTTTAAAAATAAAACCGTATTTATAATTTTAATGAAATATTTATGATTTATATTTTGTATGGTCAAAACTAACAAATTTCTAAAAAAACTTTTAATCATAAGAGATAATAAACTATGTGTAAATTTAATTTTAGGATTCATATATTTACACTGACATTAGAAACTAGAGTAATTATAGTTTCAATTGAGAGGATATTATCTTTTAATTAAATTTTTATATTTTTATTTTTCTTATTAAGCCATTTTTTATTTCTATTATCTCATCACAAATTTCAAGTGTTTTCCTTTTATGAGATATGAATATTATTGTTACCTTACCTTTGATTTTTTTAATTGAATTCATGATTTTTTCTTCAGTCTTCTCATCAAGGGCGCTTGTTGCTTCATCAAAAATAAGAAGTTTTGCACCTTTGTATAGTGCCCGAGCAATAGCCATTCTTTGAATCTGTCCTCCGCTCAAAAAAGAACCGCTTTCGCCAACATTAGTATCATATTTCATTGGTAAGGATTCAATATAACTCTCAATGCTTGATAAATTTGCACATTCTCGCAATCTTTTCATATCAATCTTATCTTTATCAGTTCCGAAAGCTATATTTTCTGCAATTGTAGTATCTGCTAAAAAAATTTTTTGAGGAACATGAGCAATAGATCTTCTCCATGAATGAACCTTATTTTCACTATTATCAACTTGATAAATATTACAGTTATCTATTAAATATTCACCAATAGTTGGATTTAATAAAGTCATTAAAATATCTGCCAATGTGCTTTTCCCTGATCCTGACTCACCCATCACCCCTATGCATTCTCCCTTTTTGATTTGTAAATTAATATTTTTTAATATGTATTTCTCTGCATTTGGGAATTTATAACTTATATTTTTTAAATTAATTATTTTCTCAAAATTAATAATTTTATGCTCTAATTTAATTGGTTTAGTATAACTTTGTAAAATATTTATAGTTTTAAGTACTTCAAATTTTTTACTTCTTATGTTCGACCACATCCTAAATATAGTTTGAAGTGAGGGAAGTAGTTTTTGAGCTCCAACAGCAAAAGTTCCGAGTACCGCAAACGAAGATGAATTTAATTTTCCTAGGTATAAAAAAGATAGTGTGATTGCACAAATTATTATTAATACTACTGCTTCTATTATATATCTAAATGAGTTAGTTATAAAACCGTTATTTGCTAAATAACTTCTTATTTTGCGGTCTACTTTTTCAAATTTTTGTGTATAGTAATCATTAAGATCAGACAATATTACCTCTCTAATACCACCTAAACTTTCTTGAAGATATTTGAGTTGTAGTGGCTGTAAACTTACGATTCTTTTGCTATTAGTTATTAACTTATCTTTACTATATTTATTAATAAATAAATAACTAGAAATTAAAATCAGGGAAGTAAGTATTGTTATATTTGAATCTATTACTAATAGCGCAATAATAATCGCTAAGGATAATACAAATGAGGATATTAATTTTAAGAGAGAATCAATTGCCATAATTGATCCTGCTATATTCTTATTTATATCAGAAATTATATCTGAACTATTTATACTTTTTAAAAAACTATATGATTTAGATAAATAAATTTCAAAAGCATCTTTACATAGATCAGCTCCAATATTTTCACCTAGATCTATTGAATATCTTAAATTATATAATTTAACAATAAGAGAAAATATTGTTATAAGTATAAATGAAAATGTTATAAAAATTATAAAGTAATTTTGATTATAAGTTGAGAAAAAATTATAAAAACTTGAAATTATTGGATAATCATAGAGACTTTTTGGGTTTGTTAGAAGTGTAAGAAATGGAAGTATAATTGCAATTGAAAATATTTCAAGAACTGCTGCTATAATTGTAAGAATTAAACTAATTATTATCTGTAACTTTCTTTTTTTACTTAAGTATTTATATATTTCAAGGACTGTTGTAAAAGAATTTGATGCTTTTTTATCAATAATTTCTTTGTTATTCATAAATAGTTTAATTAATAATTTTACTTAAACTTTTTTAAGATTATAACACGTAAATATTAAGTAAATAATTTCTATAATTTCTTGACTAATCAATACAATTTTAAATTAATTTATCTAGTAAATTCATTATTATGTAATTTTGTCCACTTTAAGATTTATAGTATAGAAAAAAGATTTAAGATATTAGAAAAATGCAAAATCCTATATATTCAATTTGTATTTGTAATTATAATATGAGTAATACTTTAGATTTATCTTTAAAAAGTGTTTTAGATCAAATTGATGAAAGATTCGAAGTAATAGTTGTTGATGATGGCTCTTCTGATAGTTCAATTGATGTACTTTTAAGGATAAAGATGAATTACCCAAAATTAAGGATAATTCCTCTTATGCGAGATAAGCGGAGGAAGTTAGGCGAAACAAGAAATATTTCAATCAGGGCAGCAAGAGGAGAGTATGTTATTTTGCATATTGACACAGATGATTTTTGGGAACCATTTATAAATTCTTACGTAAAGGTCTATCATGAAATAGAAAAAAGACTAAATTTTTTTGATTTCATGTTATCTGGAAAACAAATAAATATGTCTTCACGCAAGTTGCTTTTGGAAAATCCATATCCAAATATTTATTATGGAGAGGATAGATATTTATTTAATGATTTGGCAGTGATTGGAAAAATACTTGTATTGGAGCATAAAATTTTCAGAAAAAGACTAAATTTAAGTAAAAAGCAAAAGCTTTTTAAACTTATAAACTCCCAATTTTCTCTTATTAATGCTTCCTTTAGATATGCACCAAACCCTTCATCTCTTCTAAAGACTTATTTAATTGATATCTTATTGAAGAAAAAGCTTTCATTAAAATATTCTTTAATAAATTTATTTTTTATTTTCCCTATTTATTTTTATTTTATTGCATTTCCTAATCGTGGATTTAAAAATATTTATAAAGTGGAATTTTATAATCAATTAATTTTAAATTTGAGAAATCTTGAGTCTCAAACAAAGTCATCTCATGGTTTATTTGATTTAACTAAAGAAGAAAGAAATATTTTTTATTTATAAAAATTTATTTAAAGTTGATTCATGACAATATGCAAAAAACTAATAATTGGAAATAGCAGACTTTCAAAAAATATTATCAATGAAAGAAATTTTTCTAATTATGAACTTATTTCTCTAAGAGATATAATTTCCGGAGTAAAAACAAATAACAACTCATACAAAACAATTTTTTATATAAGTCAAATTACAAGAAGATATTTTAATAATCCTGAGTTATTGAGAATAAATAAATTAATCACTGAGTATGTATTAAATTTAACTTCAGATTCAACACAAATTATTTTTATTAGTTCAATAGACGTTTTTGGAAATAAAGAAAAAAAATTAAATTCAAGTTTAAAAAGAGATTCATTTGATTTTTATTCTCAATCCAAAATAGAAACTGAAATAAAATTAGAGGAAAATATCCCTAAAACAATGTTTTTAAGACTTCCAGGAATGTATGGATCTGACTTAGAAGAAGAATCTATAATCTCTAGGATGATTAAAACTCTTTTAAACTGCAATGCAATAAAGTTAACCTCACCTAAAATTATCAGATCAACAATAAGTTATTCTTATACTGCAAAATATATCCTTGAATGCTTTAAAGAATTTTGTATGAAATCAGATAGTAATTATTATGGTATTGTTGGAGCTAAGCAATCGCTGACTTTAAAAGAAATAGCAAGTTTCTTATTGGAGAAGAAAAACATTTTTGGGAATAATAATAATTTAATTATTCAACATGATAACGATAGTAAAGAAGGAAGGATAGATGAGCAGCACATAACGCAATCAGATCTAGATATTATTAATTATGAACCAGAATCTATATACTTTGGAATCAATTCTTTTATACAAAAATTATTTAGTAAGTGATATACTCTTATCAAAATTTGAATAAAAGTCTTTTACATATTAATGAACACTATTTATTTTAAAAAAAGGCTTGCGGCAAGAGTTAAAGAAATCAATGATAATAAGAAATCAATGCCATATCGTTACGTATTTGTTTTAACAAATGCCTGTAACTTAAGATGTTCATTTTGTTTTCAAGAAAAAAAACCAATTAAAGGTTCCTTGAAACTTGAAGATTGGGTAAATATTGCGTCCCAGTTACCCAAAGGTTCACATATTACATTGACTGGAGGAGAACCTTTAATGTTTAGGGGCTTTAAAGAATTAATTACATCTTTTAGAAATGACATTACTTTTAATGTAATAACTAATGGACTACTTCTTGACGAGACAATAACGAATTTCCTCTTAAATCAATCTGGCTTAAGAGTTCTTTCTTGCTCAATTGATGATATCGGGAATAAATCAAGGGATTTTGATGATAATATGTGGCATAAATTAGTTTCAAATTTAACCTACTTTAGAAATAAAAAAATTGATGCTGATCCAAATATAGTTTTTGATACTAAAACAGTTGTTCATGGTGGAAATATTGAAGGAATAATACCCATGGCAAAATTTGCTTCTGAAGAACTTCTTACTGACACTCATATGTTTATGTTCCTCAAAGGTTCGCCTATGCAACATTCGGATTTAATGTTTGAGTATGATTATGCTTTCAAAGAGAATAAAGGTTTTGAGAATTATGATATTCCAAAGTTATTAGGAGAGATTAGTAACTTAAGAAAGCTGATTAAAAATGGATTAATTGGAAATACAAAATTCTTTCTGCATCCAAAGTATGTTGATTTATATTCTGAGCAAAGTTTATCTGTTATTGAGGACCTTCTTGATAAACCTTTTCATAATCCCCAAAACTATAAACCTTGTCTTTCACCATGGGAATCAATTCATATAAATAATGATGGGAATGTATTCCCTTGTTTATCTTTTCCTATTGGAAATACTAAAAATCAAAATATTTCTGAAATAGTTAACTCTAATGAGATGAATCAGTTTAAGTCTGATTTGGAAAAATGTGGTACTTTACCAGGATGTAAACAATGCGGATACCTTGTTCCAAAATAAAATAATTATAGTTATCTGAAATATCTTAGTTTTTTCAAAAAATATATATTTCAATTTTTTCCCAACTTTTATGAAAGAATTATGGATAAATACAAATACAGCAATTTTTTAAAAATTTGAATAATTATAAAAGGTATCTCATTGCTTTATCGGCTTATCAATCTGGAGGTGGGCATATACCCTCATGTTATTCATGCATAGATTTAATTTCTTCAATTTATAGTGAATATATAATCAAGTCGAATAAATATGAATTTGTTCTTAGTAAGGGACATGCCGCATTAGCTCTCTATGCTACTCTAGCTTTTCATTCAATTATTTCTGAAGAAGAATTATTAAAAGTAAATAGTATATGCTCAAATTTAGGTGGGCATCCTGATGCCTCTAAAGTTAAAAATGTTCTATTTAATACAGGTTCTTTGGGGCATGGATTTCCAGTCTCTTTGGGTTACGCAATTGGTTCCTCATCAAGAAAACATATATTTTGCATGTTAGGTGATGGTGAATGTAATGAAGGAACCACTTGGGAGAGTGCGATACTGGGAGTAGAGTTAAATGTTCAAAATTTAACTGTTATTGTAGATTACAATAAATCTACAAACAATATACTGGCCTTTAATGATCTGCCAAAGACTTGGGAATCTATTGGTTGGGAAGTAATACAGATAAACGGACATAATCAAGAAGAAATTTCTCAAGCTTTAAAAAAATCAACATCAAACCAAAAAGGCAGGCCAAAGGTTATTATCGCTAATACAGTAAAGGGTTTTGGAGTCCCATTTATGGAAAATAATGGTTTATGGCACTATAGAGCACCTAATGATAATGAACTTAATAAAATCAAGGATATTCTTCAAATAAAATGATTAGTTATTTATTAGATAAAGTTTCTTCAAAAATTAGTATGAAAGAAGCTTTTATAAAATCTGTTTCTGAAGTTTTTGAAAAATACGATAAAACTAAGATAATATTAGGTGATATTGGCCACTTTGGATTTCAGCATATTTGGGCTGATGATAAAAATAAGGAAAGATATTTCAATGTTGGAATTTTAGAACAAACCATGGTTGGTTTCGCTGCAGGCTTATCGAAAGCTGGTTCTTATCCTCTTGTTCATACAATTACCCCTTTTCTTGTTGAAAGACCATTTGAACAAATAAAAATTGACTTCGGCTTAAATGAATTGAAAGGTTGTTTTATAAGCGTTGGAGCAGCATTCGATTATTCTACTTTAGGTCCAACTCATCACTCTTATTCTGACTTAGCACTTTTTTCTACAATTCCTAATTCTCATATTTATTCAGTCAGCTCATATGAGGAACTTAAAAGTGCGCTTGATAATTCTGTTAAAAATAAATGGTTAAGTTATATAAGAATGAATAGGAAAATCCATGCATTTAATGTTCAAAATAATTGTTTAAAAAATGAGACATCTATTAAAATATGTGAGGGAAATAATATAACCGTTGTTGTTACAGGTGGGCGTCTAAAAGATACTCTAAAAGCTATTGAACTTTTACAAGAAAAAAATTTAAATGTTGAGCTAATTTATGTTTATAAATTGAAGCCTTTACAAACAAAAATAATAGAAGATAGTTTAAATAAAACAAATAATCTTTTGGTTGTAGAGGATCATTCAGAAATTGGATCACTATATAGTATTTTGTTGATGAAATTAAAATTAAGAAATGGATTTAAACATTCAGGTTTAAATACTAAAGATCAATTTATAAGAGGTTACGGAACGTATGATAATCTCACGGAAAGGGCTAAACTAGATCACAAAACTATTTATAAAAATATTTTAAGTTTATTGAATTTTTCATGAAATATATTTTATTAGGATCAAATTCTGATATTAGTAAAGAGTTCATAACTAAATCAAGCCCTTCTGATGAGATAATCACAATATCTAGAAACTCTCCAAGCGATATAAAAATTAATTGGGAAAATGGTTATAAAGAATTTGAAGTTGAAGATTTTGAAAAATTGAATAATTGGGATGTACTAATATCATTTATTGGTTCTCAGGATCCAATTGGCCCTATTGAAAGCTTGGATCCATTTGAGATTATAAAAGGAGTAAATGTAAACTTCACCTATCAATTTGCAATGTTGGCAAATTTATTAAGGTTTAGGAGAAAAAATTCACTAAACAAATTAATTTTATTTGCTGGGGCTGGGACAAATAATGCCCCAAAAAATTACTCAGTGTACATCACCAGTAAGATAGCTTTGATAAAACTTACTGAATTAATAGACGCAGAATGTGAAAATATTCATGCAACAATTGTTGGTCCTGGTTGGGTGAAAACTAAAATTCATAATTCAACACTTAATCTAGATAGAAACTTAGCTCCGGAATCCCATGATGAAACTAAGAGAAGATTTAGAGCAAATGAATTCAATGATATTAACTTAATATTGGATTGTATAAAGGTTATATTAAATGAGAAATCAGAGGCATTTTCTGGTAGAAATATAAGCGCACAATATGATAAGTGGAAAGATAAAGATTTCAAAAAAAAACTTATCCAAGACAAAAATATATATAAATTAAGGCGAATTATTTAAAATAAAATTTGTCTTAAAGATTTATGAGAATTGTTTTGATAAGATTCCAAGAATGTATTTTGTAATCATTTACGAATTCAGTAAAAACTTGAGCTGCTGATTCATTCGCACCATCAGAAATAACTCTCAGAATTATCCAACTCATATTTTCTTGAGATGCTACTTGAGCGAAAGCTCCACCTTCCATCTCTACGCAAAGTAATTTTGGGATATCGATAGCAAGTTTTTCTAGCTTTTTATAATCAGAAATGAATTCATCTCCAGTAGCAATTAAACCTTTCTTTATTGAGCCAAAACGTTCTAAGTATTTTATGCTTTCTTTTTTACGTAAAATATCAGTTGTTTTTTCTAATAAATTTTTACAAGGAGTTAATTTATCTTTTTTCAAAGCAGGAATTACAAATTTGTTAAAAATGGGACTAGCATCCATATCATGTTGCATTACTGAGTCGCCGATAATAATGTCCCATTGGTTAAGTTTTTCATCAACCGCTCCAGCTAAACCTGTAAAGATTAAGAAATCAATTTCTTCTCCTAACTTTGAATGACTTATTATTCTTGTTGTGGCTCTTGCTGCACTTACTTTCCCCCAACCACTCCAAGCGGTAGTAATTAAAATTTTCTTATTATTGGAAACTCTAAAAGTACCTCTATAAATTTTAAGATCTCCAAATACCTCTTCTACAATATCCTCAAGATTTTCCAATATAGTGCCAAGTTCTTCAGGCATCGCTGATAGTAAACCAATATGTAATGTTTTATTTTTCTTGATTTCCAATATAATTTATTTATTTACAAA
>CEPJ01031250.1_pt1 | contig 34215 bp, 50 predicted proteins | sample 530561 | NCBI WGS metagenome assembly CEPJ01 (sample SAMEA2620404, study PRJEB7988) | marine metagenome | biome: marine biome (ENVO:00000447); feature: surface water layer (ENVO:00002042); material: "saline water (ENVO:00002010), including plankton (ENVO:xxxxxxxx)" | depth 5 m
TATGTACCAACCTGTTCTCCAGTTTCAACCACTCGTTGAACTCCTGTTTCAGTTATAATACCATCGTTGTTTACAAATGATGTATTTTCTGTCTCTAGTGTTTGACCTACTAATATAGCTTTATCATAGGTATGACTAATTTCTATCATAGGACAAAATCTTCTCATTGCAAATAAACAATTAAGACCAGCAGTTGCATCACTAATAGCTCCTCTTGCAGGCCCACCCATTTTTGTCCTAGGGTTGTTTTCCACTGAATGAAATTCTTTTACAGTTAAAAGAGTAATAAATCCTTGTGCTTGTCCTTCTTCAACTCTGACTCTCCATCCCCAAAAGAAATCTGGGTCAATCCAGTTACATGATATCATTTGATTAAATGCAGAAGGTCTATTTTGTTTTTGGGTTTGAGAAAAGACACCTTCTCCTTTAATCAATCCCCTATCTTTTGATTGGGCTTTCATAGTTTCTATTAAAGTCTCATCACTTGCAAAGGGACTAAATCCTTCATTTTTTATATATTCTTTTATATTCATTCTTTTATTATACCTTGTCTTTTTTGAATCTCTACATGTTTTTTAATGACTTCATCTGTCTTAACTTCTTTTGCACTTCTTCTACGATGTGTCTTTGCAAGTTCTGACCTAGGATGTTTATCTGCAACTTTAGACAACACCTCATTAAATCCACCAGACTTACCAAAATCAGTTCTTGAACCAACATTTGATACAATGTTAGGTGATGAAATTCTTTTTTCAAGATGTGGATTGTCTTCTGCAAACTTATCTAAGTCTTTATAAGACATTCTATGTTCTTCCATTTCATCTGTTTTGGTATTGTAGAATTCATATGTAGGCATTATGATGCGTATCCAGCGTGTGTTTCAAAATTCATAAACTCTGGCACTGGTCTATTAGTCCACTTTGCAAAGTCTTTCTTGTAGTTTATATAGTAGTTCTTATATGCTTCTACTACATTTGTTTGTTTGACATCATCTGGCATTGCAAGATATGGGTCAACATATGGCTCTACATCAATCTGCATTGGTGCAGACTGTAACATTTCTCTGAGTTTTTTATCTGTTAGATGCACTTTACCATAACGATGTGTATACTCATCACATAGATGTGTCCACATTTGATATAACCAGTTGTAATGATTCTGTGATGCTCTAACCCATAAATTACTAGGATGTTTCACATGGGATGCTTTGTATAAAGTTTTTTCCATTTTAGGTAGTGGATGTTTCCATCTTTGTATTCTACGACCACCTAGAGTCTGAGATACATATGGGTCTCCATCAATAACACGATGTGCAGTTGACATCAACTGTGCATATTCGATAATCATTTTGACCACATGTTTATCACAATGCATTTCTGCACATGTTTTTGGGTCTTTGTCTAAGTAAAAAATATTCATAATATAATTATAACCTCATAGTTATTTTTTGTCAAAGAAAAAAGTTGCAGAGTTTCTAGGAAAAGGTGCTTCCCAAGATACACCTGTCACTTTATGAAATATATCTCCACGAAATACCACTGCACTACCACCTTTTGGACATGCAGTTGCACGAACAAAGTCTATATCGTCATTCCAAAACAAAGTTTCTCCACCCCATTTTCTTAAATCCCATATGTCTGTTGGATTAAGATAAACTATTGCACTGTAATCCATGTAATCTTGATGAGCCCAACTAGAATCTCCATGTTGAAATGCATGGACATAACAGTTATTGTAATCTTTTACTTCAAGACCTAATGCCTCTTCAAAATGTGGTTTAAAAGTATTCCATATCTCATCAACTGTATTATGCACTACTGGATGATGTTTAAATATATCTACAGGTAATCCCCATTCTTGACCTTCTTTATCCCAGTATGCTTCATTACCATCGTCTTTTTGTTTGTATGCTCTTCCAGCTGCTTTTGTAAATGCTTCTTGACTTCGAGATACATTCATATACCAAGTATTTTTTTCTAATGTGCCTGTTATCTTATTAGAAAAACCACCTTCCTCTCTTATTTTTTTTATCATTTCTGGGTCACCAGTTTTATCCATACTAGGATGTGGTGGATTACCACCATATGCAAGAAATCCTTGTATAAATGAACCATGATTGTATAAATCAGTCCACCACTTTGCAACTCTTCCTTGTTGTTCAACATCGTCAATAAGAAATATTTCTTCACCCATTAAGTCTATATTCTTATGCATTTGCTAATCTCTTTTCTTTTCTTTTTCTTGCAACTTCTCGTTTTTTTAATTGTGCTTGAACGATAATTCGTTCTTTCTTATTGAGACAACTAATATCTTTAGGGCCCCAGACTGTACCAATACGAGTTAGTTTATCACATGCAGTTAACATATGATTCCATACATCATCTTCTGCACTTCCATTTCTATCTGTTTCGAATTCTTTTCTACTGAATCGTAGAGAGGTTGTTTTGTTCTTTTCTGCATACTTAGAGATTTCTCTACCTAGTTCTGCATAAAACATTTCTTTTGGTGTAATATCGTAATTACTAAATTTGTTCATAATATAGTCCTATCATAGTATAAAATGGGTTTTAGTATATCAAAAAATGTACCTATAAATCAAATTTATTTTTCTGGAAACAGTTGAATAACATTATCCTTACTTTTAGGTTTTTCTTTTGATTCTTGTTTATCTTGTTCATCAATTTCTTTTTGTAGTTCTGGTGGGATAGAATAACCTAAATTATTAAGATAGTCTCCTAGGATATATGGGTCTAACATATCTTGATTCCACTCTTGTTCTTGTAGTAAATCATGACCATCTTCTTGTATTAAGTTCTGTCTACTTCTGAGATAGGTGTCACATATCATTGAAAGATGTGTAACTGCTTTGTAAAGTGATAACCAATCGTTACTCATTTGGATTGAATTATCATAATCATCTGCAAATGCAATTGACATTTTTTTGAACCATCCATCATCACTATTGACAATCAATGCAATGTCTCCTCTTTTGAGTTTAAGAATATGTTCTTTATCTGTCATATTTAACTGATATTTTTACCAAATTCTACTTGTACTGAGTCTGGTATTACTTGAGTTCCATCATTAAACCCTGCTTCATCTGGAAAGTGTTGTTTCATATCAATACCACCTTCTAAATTTTGATTACTAGTATGTTGAGCTATTATTGGATGTCCAGCTGGTAATCCAAAAACACCACTATCGATATCTTGTAATGTAGTTTCTACTCTTGCACCACCTACAAAGTTATAACATTCTTTTAGCACTCTTGCTTGTCCTATTACCTGTGGTGTATGTGTTACCCAAATATTATCTTGTTTTGAACTTCTTCCATATCCATTTGCAATACACCAGTTATCAACTTCACTTGTAATTGCAGTGTTATCATTCTTTACCCATTCCATTTTATATTTCATACCAGCACCAGATACTAAAAAATCATTCATACATGTTAGTTTTGTAATATATGTTTCACCAGCTGTGTCTTGTTGAAGATGTCTCTCTGTATCATTTGGTGCTGGATATTCACCTGTTGTACCTTGGAATTTTGAAGCTGCATATTGTTCATCTGTTGTTGCTAATGGGCCTTCTGATATTCTTGCTCTTGTTCTTTTTGCAACTGTGGCTTCTGGATTAACTTCATTACACATTGCTTTTTTGTAATCAGATGCATATCTCCAGCATACACCTTTCTTAATAGAAGTAAATTCATCATCTTTAGTAACTTCTGTATCACCTATCCAAAAAGTAGTAGGTATTGAATATGCATCAAGTCCAGAGTTTCCTACCCACATACCAGCACCATAATTTGCAGTGTCATTTTCGTCCTCACCACTTAATGCTGGAATAACACCCATGGGTTTTCCATCTGAATTTTGTGAACCTGTAACATTAAGTTGTTCTGGTAATTCTTCTACTTTGTTATAGTTTCTTTGTGAATCTACAAAAAACTTACCATCATATGCACTGTTATCTTTAAACTTACCATCACGAACTATTGAACCTTCGTAATGTGTTTTCCATAATGCTCTAAAATCTGCATCTGAACATGGAGTTACATGTCCTTCATTGGAAGTAAATGTTGCCATGGATTTTAATTCATATGAATTGTCTTCTACCCATGAAGGAATAGTTTGTCCTATTGCATCTGTAGCCATAATTAACCTCTAGTTACTTTTTTAACTCTTTCAATTTGTTGATTTATAATTGCCTTACGATTAGGCCAATAGATGTATTCTTTGTCCTCATTTTCCATGAGTTTGTGCAGAAGAGGTAAGATAAGTTCTTCTGCATCTGCAAGTTGTGATTTCAATTTTGATACTGCAACATCTGTAGAACTTCCTACATTTGTTTTTGCCTCTTCCAATTCATCTAGTGCATTAGATACTAATTTGTTGAGAACATCAACTTTTGCATCTAAATTTTCTATCTGTTCAGAATTAACTGCTCCTTTAGATGACTCTGCAACTTTCTTAAGGTCTTCTGCAATCTTCTCATTAAGAGCTGCACTTTCCCCTGTTTTAGTTGTAAGTTCATCTTGGTCTACAGCAGTGAAACCAAAATCGAAATTATCTGCCATTACTTCTTACCTTTACTTCTTTTTATTTTTTCTCTTGCATCAATAACTGGTTCAACAGTTTCATTACCTTCTGTTTTACCACCATCAAGAGTAGATTCAACTTCTTGTTGTTGTGCAAGTTGTTGTCTAATCTGTGCTTGAGTTTGACTTTCTGCAATTAGTATTTCTCTTAATCTTCCGATTGTTGAAAACTCTTCTGCTTTAAAAGTTCCTCTACTCGCTGCAGTATCAATAACTGCAATCATTTGTGCAAGTTCTTTTAAACCTAAAATCTGTGTTTGCATCAAATCAACTTTTTCTACTTGTTCCATAATATCTCCATACTATATTTTATTCCAATTAATCTAAAGGATTACTTGGAAACCTTTTGATTGTTACTGGGACATCACCTGTCTGAGTATCAATCTGTTTAATTACTGGTTCTTCTATGTTCCAATCACATGTAATGTTTGTGCCTGGCACGAACCATTTACTTAAGTCCCTATTGTAAATCATTTCATGAACGAATCCACTCATAGGGTCTATAATCTTTAACAATCCCATTACTGGGTCATAATGACGAACCTCTGCAATTCTACTTACACCATTATCAGTGTAGGTAATTGCTCTGTCTTCATCGGTTAAACCCAGTCTGTTAATTGCCTTTTCCATAGTAGTATTTATATCAATACTTACTTAGGAGTTAAGTCAAATCCAGCATCTTCACAAATTTCTTTGGTAATAGATTTGAAAGGCATAGTCTTATCTTTAATTGCAAGTAAGAACTCTGCTTCAGATTTCTCAAGTGACCTTAAAGTGTTTAGGAATATTTCTTCCTGTTTTGCAACTTTGCTTGTACTGTTTGCAAGACCACCTTTTACCCAATATTGCATTCTTTTGAATACACGAATAAATCTCTCTGGAGCCATATCCATTGCACCCTCTGGTGTGTCTGGGTCTCCAATTTGAGTTCCTTCTGGTATACCTTCTGGTAAAGTAAACTGAACTCTGTCATCAAATGCAGCTTTAAGTGCATATTTGACATCGTTTCTACTAGTAAACTGTTTTAAAATATCAATTTTAGATTGTTTACCTTTTGTTTCTTCAACTAATCCTAGTATCTCTACAATACTTGGATTTCTTGGAAGGTCTTTAACAGTTCTAACTTTAGTATCAGGCCCATCAAGAACTTTCTTTTGAGTTTTCCCAAGAGGTTTTTCATATTTGGACATGACATCAGCTGCATCATCTACTGCTGATGGTGGTGATGCTTGTTTTGTTAAAACTGCATCTGCTTTCTCTAAAGCAACTTCTTGTTCTTTTTCTTGAACAATTTTCTCTAGAGTTTTTTTGTTTAACGACCCTTTAGGTCTTCCTCGTTTTGCCATAATTAAAAGTCTCCAATACTTTCTTGTAAATCCATCAATCTGTTATTGATAAAGTATGTTAGTAATCCACCTCTTGGTGCAACTACAACATTATCAAACTCTTGAAGAATTTGTTCTTTGTATTTACTAGGTATATAGGACAAATCTATAAGACTCCTATTCCTAGATAAATTCCTGTCTATCTCACTGTCATTCATGACGAGAGGGTCTTTGATAGTGTCTCTTTTCTTCTTAGACAAAGGTCTCTGTCTCGACCCAGACACAAATACATCATCTTGAGATAAACAGTTAGGAACACCATCCCCAGTATCACCACTAATTATGTGGTCATTGAGATACTCCAAAGCTTGTTCCTGTGTTAATTTAATATCTTTCTTTGTGATAGGTGAAAACTGTCTAACCTTACTGTATCTCTGTAATTGTTGAAAGTCTTTATCTCCACTGATAATCATAATGTTTTCAGTGTCACCATACTTTTCACAAAGTGTCCCTATTATATCATCTGCTTCACATTTTGATATGTAGATATATTTATAAGGAAAATTATACTTTAATTCTTCTCTGATTACAGATATACAATCGAATATTTGATTCCAATCTTTGGTATCTTTATCTCTAGTTTTTTTACGATTTGCCTTGTAGTATGGGAATACATCTTTTCTCCAAACATTATAAGAATCGTCTGCAAGGACTAACTCTCCATATTTGTTTTTGTATTTCTTACGATACATTGCAAGTGATTTAAGTGCAATGTGTCTTACTAGGTCTTCACTGATAGGTTCTTGTCCACCTCTGGTTGATGCCATTAGTGATGCAATTAGAACCTGTGTTAGGTCTACTATAATCATTCAGTTCTTAATAATATAATGTGTTCGTTTATTCTTCCAGTTGGTTTAGATGATTTTGTGTTTATTTCATCTAATACTTTACTTAATACTATTTTACCACCTTCTTGGATTCTGTCAAGGAAATGTTTTGTCCTGTTTCCAATCTTTTTAGTTGCACTGTATTTTCCAAAGTTTTGAATAGTTGTTCCTTTCACTCCAAGACCAGCTCTATCTTCTGATTCATATTTGGTAATCTCTTTGGTTTTGGTATTGAATGCCCATAGTTGTCCAGACCCTACAATTAACTCTGGATTAATTGATGTAAGATGATACTCTGTATCAGTTATCTTGTAGTTTAACTTTTTAGTTTGTTCTTGTGCAGAGTAAACTTTTTTTCTTCTAGTTTTCTTCTGACCCATTTTACCTTTTGCATACTTATCACATTCTTCTCTGATACCACAAACATATTTGTATGCATCCCTTAGTCCTTTTTTAGATAAGAATGAGTATGCTTCTTTTAGTTGTGGACATTTACCTTCAACTGCTTCTTCTAATTCTTTTTCTAGGTTGTGGAAATTATCACCTACTTTTACTGCAACTGGGCCTGATACTTGTTCATCTGTTAGATATGCAAAGACATCAAATTTGTTTTTAGGGTCATCAAAGTATAAATCTAATTGATATTCTATCTCACCAGCATATTCATTTGCTTTGTTTAGAATTCTTTCTTGAATAGAGATAACTGGTTTCTTTTTCTTTTCTTCGTCTTTGATTGCTTTGAGAGAATCTATGTCTTTGATACATTTATCGACATGTTTTTCTATGAATGCAGTTGTAGATGGATTTAGTAAATCCCCTTCGAACATACAAGGAACTGACCTAGTTTGCATTCTTGCAAGGGCAGCTGCAGTTCTAGGGACATACTTAAGTCTCTTAACTCCTTTGATATATTTGTCTTCATAGTCCCTATCAGACATCCATGTTGATAACCATTCACCACATGATTTATTATCACTCATGTAGTTGTACCAATTCATGCATCTTCCTTTGTCTCTTTCGTCTTCTGCATGAGGTTCTACACCATAATAGATTTCATCAAGAGATTTTTGTTTTCTCTTACTCATGTTAATTACTTATAAAAAACAAATTTTTAAGTATTATCTCCCTCAGTATAAGTAGTTCTCTGTTTATCAAACTGACCTTTACCTGTAAGTGGTTGTTTCTGAAAAGGAAACGCATCTTCTCTTCTCTCAGGCAAGTTATCTATGTGATTTTTAATTCTTTTTCTTTTCTTCTCCTCTGCAATTATGATTGTAGTTCCAATTGCAAAAATTCCAGAAGCAAGAAGTAAAAGAACTTTTAGTACTATTTCCCAATCCATTCTATATCCTCTTTTGGTATTACTTGATATGCACCTTTGTTGTACGCTGGTGCAACTGTAAACTTTTTAGACTCTTCTAACTTCCAACTGTTATCTACATTCTTTGTTGGTCTTGCATTGACACCTAAAGAAGGATACTTCTTCCTATGGTCTTCTGATGCTCTTATCCTGTCTAATTCAGATTGACTTGGTTTTAACTTTTTGTATGACATAGTATGACACTTTTTCTTCGTAGAAAGACTTTTGGTCTTTCTTTTACGACCTGTCATGTCATACCTTAAACTGTTTCCTAAATTTATTGTACCCATAATGTAATCAAGTTCCTTAGTAAGAAAAACAATCCTACTGCATTTAACATAATCAATGCTCTATCTTTCCATGCAATAGAGACACCTACCCAACCACTGATACCAATGATTGATAAAATCAAATCTACATTTTGTAATTCTGGAATCCCACGAATTGACATTGCACCTAATATAAATGCAGAAGATATCCACTTAAGATACCAATCCCATGTATACTTTGGTGTTGCAGATTTAAATATCCTAGTAGAGTTTTTTAACTCTTCTTGAGTAAACTTACTAGACTGTTTCTTTGCTTTTTCTTTGAGACTCAGCAATCTGTTTTTTAAGTTCTTTTTCAAAATCTTTCCACTCCTTAAGTGTTTTGAATTCACTTTGGTATTTACCATATATTTTTAATCTTTGTTGTTGTTGAGGTTGACTCATCTTCCTTGTCCTCTATATTTTTTATAAGACCTTTTCTTATGTTTATTCATGTGAGACATAGAAATTTTAGTTCTACGACTCCTACCGCCTGTACCCTGTGATGTACATTTTCTTACACTTACATGTGTAGTTGTAAATCCTCTAGTCTTTACTGCCATTATACTCCTGTTCTATCTCTCCAGAAAAAAGTGAAGTGACAACGATGATGGGGAAGGAGAGAGTAAACCCAATCACCAGCACCTTTAGGGGTTTTATATGAGAATCAGACTCAGACCCAATATACAACTGCCATGAGTTGTCACTTCGAAACTGTTTACCTTGGTTCTAAAATAGAATTGTTCACTGCTTGTAATCTCTGCCAGTCTTTAAACTCTTTGTAAGACCTTAGTCCTTCTGGTGCAGAATAGATAGCTTGAACTTCATCGAAATAAGGATGTGAGTCATCACACTTGTAACCCATATCATTGATTTCTTTTATCCTAATATCTTTCCAAGATTGTTTGTTTTCATTTGTCATATTTGTATTCTACTATAAGTTGTACCTATCTGTCAATACCCAATTCTCTCTGTGATTTTTTCATGGAGACCAAACTCAAGTTTTTTTGCCTCTCGTTCACTAGGATATCGACCCTCTAAAAATTGTTTACAATGTACCATTTCATGTGCAAGAGTTTGATACATATCATCATCCTCTTTGGTTAGTTCTATAGTGACAGACTCTTTATCACCATAACAATAACCTATTGCATAATCATAGTCTTTTGGAAACTTGTTGTAAAGAAGAACCTCTATATCTGCATCAATAATTTTTAATTGTCGACATGCTTCTACAACATAATTGTAGATAAGTTGTTCATCTTCTATTCTTATGCGACCCCCTCTAGGGCCTGAAATTGTAACCTCAATCATTCCAATTGTACTCTGGTGTGACTTGTCCATTTACAATTTCTTGTATGAAATCGACAGCTTCATATGAATTACCACCAATGTGCCAGTCATATTCACCTATTGGAGTACTACCACCAGTTTTCCAATTGTAAACTGTTGCTTTAATATATTCAAAGTCTTTATCACCCCATTGGTCTGTAAAATAAACTTTACCATCAATAACCCATTCAGTTTGGGTTTTTTCATATGGGTCTCCTGTAGAAAAAGTTGGTTTACCAAAAAGATTTTCTAATGTACTATATGTTGCATTAACTGTTCCTTGCAAACTAGTACCACTTACTAGACTAAAATCATTTGCAACTTCATATTCAATATTTTCTGATAAGATATCTATTAACATACTGCTAACTCCTCAAATTGTTCATTTACTACTAATTCTTTTGCATACTCCACAAAATCTCCACCACCTTCTTTACCAGTGAATTGAGATAAAAGTTTCACACCACCTTCACTTAAAAGTGATGCAAGTTCTTGAAGAGTTTTACCTTCTAACTCTTCGTAAAGGTTTTCTTTGATTACTGTATTTGTATTATTTGACATATTACTCCTTTATTACAAAAGTATTATATCAAAAGATGTACCCACCTGTCAAATGGTGGAGCTGATAGGAATCGAACCTACGACCTTCTGGATGCAAACCAGACGCTCTCCCAACTGAGCTACAGCCCCTCACTATATTTGAAATTGATATCACTATGATGTTGCTCATCTGCTCTGACCTTTTTGATTAGGTCTGAAAGCTTTGCACTTTTTTTCATCCCATAGTATTCTATTGCAAGTTGTGGTGCTGGGATGTTTTCTACTTCACCACTTTCTACCATCTTAAGGTATTCTGTATATGACTTTACTGCTTCTTCTTCGAAGTAATGTATCATTCTATGTGCAGTCTTGGGGAAGAACACATACAGTATAAAATAAAATATCCAAAAGATTGCCTGTGCAAATAACACTAACCATCTTTCAAATACATTTGGTTTGGTAATTTCTATGAAAAACATAAGATGCATTCTTTCATTCTCTGCTTCTGCAAGAAGTTCTCTTATCATAGGGCCATACCCTGTTTTCATTTGTCTAAGACTTGTTAGGTGCATCCACATACCAGCAACCATGCCAGGCACACCAGCAACTGTTTCTAGGACAACTGCACGATGTCCATACCTCTTTGCAAAAAATGTATCTGCAACAAAACGAAAGAACTTCGTCATTGACATTGCAAACCAATCTGATACTTTATTCATCCTTATGCATTTTAATGAATGCCTCTGCATCTATAACCACTAATGGTTTATGATGATTCTTTTTAATTACGACTATGGGTTCATAGTCCCCAGAATTCTCTAGTGCTTGCTTGTACGACTCCCAGACATTGACTCGTTCTTGATTTTTACATTCAATTGAGTAAGGAAATTTCTTCCTTGCAGCTCTTGCCATAATGAGGTCTTCACCAGAAGCACCCATAGACCTACTTTCAACATCTTCTTCATGTATTTCTAATTCCTCAATGAGTCTCTCACGAGTCCATTTTTGTAAATTTCTTCCCTTTGCCTTAGCAGATTGTACCTTCATTCACTTTTTCCCATGATATAATTGTGTCCCACTCAATGTCATCCCACTTTGAGTTTTCAACATCCCAAACTACAACTTTATTACTTTGTACACTTTGTTTTGCTGAATGTCCTTTATAAACTCCAGTTATATTCCTACCAGAGTTTAAAGAACGAAAATCTATTTTAACTTTAGATGTTTTTAATGCATCTAATATTACCTGTCTATTCATCGAAGTCTAACTCCTCGTTCATATCAAAATCATCTTCTATTTTTAATTCTGAACCACAAAATGGACAAAATTTAACTTCATATCCATCACCCAACTCATGTTCTATATCACCTTCTGCACCACACTCTAAACAATAAAACGACTCCACAAAATCTGGGTCTTGCATAATTGATTCTCCTTATTTTTGATTATGCCATGCATATAACTGGTCATAACCACCGATGTTTTCACCTTCTACTCTTATCTGAGGGAAGGTTCTTGCGCCTGGAAATTGTTCAAATAACTCTTCCCTAGTAAAGTCTACATCTAATTGTTTGTAGACAAATTCGTATCCTTCTCGTTCACAAAGTTGTTTTGCTTTATCACAATAAGGACATACTGGTTTTCCATATATCTCTATCACTTCATAGTCTCCTGTATAAATTCACCTAATAGTTCTATATCACTATCTGACAACATTGCAGCTTGTCCCCACATTGTGGATGACATTGCACCTACTGTTTCTCTGTTTTTGTAAGAAGTAAGTCTTCCTATAATATAATCTGAACTTTGACCTGCTAATCTAGGGAATGTTGCAATACCTTGTCCTTCATTTCCATGACAAGCTGCACATCCAGCCCATAATCCTCTAATAGATGAAAATGGGTCACCAGCATCTGCAAGTTGTTTTGCCTGTAGTTGTTCTACTACTGAACCATGTGTTCTTACATATTCTTCATAACACTCACCTGTGCATGTATGAGCACTCTGATAACCTGTATATTCTAAGTTAGGGTATATCATTGTAGAAAAAAATATTCCAAATGCAAATACACCTACCAAAACCATTCCTAATTCTCTCATAATTTAAATCCCTCAAATGTATTTTCTTTTATGTCTTGTTTAATACCACCGATAACATAAGATTCAATCTCTGTCTCCTGTGGTGCATTCTGTTGTCCTCTAGATGATAACCAGTGTTGTGTCCATGGTAATGGATTAGTTCTACTTGAGATATCATATATAGGGTTCAAACCAATTGCACGAAGTCGTCTATTTGCAATATACTCTACATATTGACTTAACAATGCAGTTGATAATCCTAACATACTACCATATTTAAATAGGTATTCTGCCCAATCTTTTTCTTCTGTAACTGCATCTTCATACATTTTGTAAACATCTGGTTCACAATCTTTCATAACTTTTAACATTACTTTATCTTTTTCTTCTTTTTGATAACATTTTAAAATGTGTTGTGATATTGCAAGATGTTGTGCTTCGTCTCTTGCAATCAGACTAATAATCTTTGCAGAACCTTCCATCTTTTTCATTTCTCCAAATGCAAAAGTACATGCAAATGATACAAAGAAACGAATACCTTCAAGTATGTTAATGCTAATTAGTGCAAGATATAATCTTTTCTTAAGTTCATATTCATCTTTTTCGTATCCTAAACTATATCTCTGTGCATAGTCTATGAACTCATCATATCTTTTTGTGACTGATTCTGCTCTTGCAATAATCTTTTCGTCATCTAGAATCGTATCAAATACCTTTGATGGGTCTGAATACAAATTCTTTATCATGTAAGTGTAGGAACGACTATGGATAGTTTCCATAAAGTCCCATGCAATGATACATCCTTCTAACTCTGGAAGAGTACAGAAAGGTAACAATGCAGTAGCAGGGCCTCTACCTTGAACTGAATCTAAAAGTGTTTGATACTTTAGATTACTAGTAAAGATATGTTTATGTGCTTTACTTAGTTCATTGTAGTCGTTCCTATCTTTTTGAAGAGAAACTTCTTCTGGTCTCCAGAAATACCCAAGTTGTCTTTGTGTTAATTTGTCGAAAATCGGATATTTAAAATCGTCATATCGTTGGGTATTAAGTTCCTCTCCAAAGAAAATTGGATTCTTTAAAAAATTTACTTTGTTTCTATTAAATACTTTACTCATATTTTTCGTATCCTTTACCACATGGTTTACCTGTGATAGGGTCTGTTAATGCAGAATTTCCATATGTCCAATATGTTTCTGCACTTTGTATTGCATCATTTGCCTTATTCCATTCTCTACTTGCCTTACTACCTACTCCATGATATATTGATGGTCTACCATCATATTTTAATATAGGAAAGTCTCTATGCATTGGCCCATCTTTATGCAAATAATGTATAAAAATTTGTCTTGCACTATCTCCAGCAAGTCTTTCTCTCCAATGTATTACATTACTTCCTTGATAAAATAATGCATCGCCTGGTTCTAGATTTACTGGTATACAGTTTTCTCTCTCATCAAAAGGACTTCCCATTGTTAAATCCCATGATGTGGTATTATCCATTCCACAATAATTCATATCATTACGAACCCATATTGTCCATGGTTTATTATCATCGGTATCATATGATATAGGAAAAGTTGCACTAAATTCACATGATGGTCTATCAGTATGACTTAGTAACCTTGAATGTCTGTCATAAGTTCTTCCATATGAATATGTTGGAACTAATCGAACACCAAATAAGTCTTCAATTTTCTTTTGATACATTAAAAGAATTGTTTCTCCATAATTTGGAAAAGGCATTCCTTTACTAACCCATGTATCTAATCCTTTACCTTTATCATCAAAGTTTTCTGAAATAATATGTTCTTCACGATAATATTGTTTTCGTTGTTCTTGGAACTTAAACATATGTTCAGTCCAATTAATGTGAGACTGACTAAAGAAGTCTCTTGCAACAAAAAATCTATTCTTTGCAAACGAATAACCTTCCTTGGTTATTTCTGGTGCATCCTCTGGATGGTCTGTCTCTGGGTTGAAGATTTTATTTCTTCCTTCAACTGATAGATTATAGTTTCTTAAAATTCTTTCTTGAATTTGTTTTACACTTTCAAGATGTTGTTCTTTTCTTTGTTGTTTTTCTTCTTTACTTACTCTTGCAAATTCTAAATGGCGCATGCGTCACATTCCTCATCATCTAATTCTTCCTGTACTGGAAGTGGTTCGTCTTTTACTTCGACAACCTCATCTGTCTTCATATCATATGTATTTTGGTAATAAGAAGTCTTCCATCCATATTTATAAGTTTTAAGAAGGTCTGTTGCCATCTCAGAGATAGGAACTTCGTTATTTTCATAGTTTTCTGGGTTATAAGACCAGTTACCACTAATACCTTGGTCAAAGAATTTCTGCATAACAGAAACTACTTTGATATATCCATCATTGTCTTGCATATCCCATAATAATGTATAGAAGTTCTGCAACATTTGATATGATGGAACAACCTGTTTTAGAGGCCCTTTCTTAGACTTTTTAATAGTAATATAGTCTCTAGGTGGTTCTATACCATTTGTCTCGTTAGAAACGACGCTAGAGGACTCTGAGGGCATCTGTGCAGACAATGTACTATGTCTTAGTCCAAAACTCTCTATTGACTTTCTTAATTTATCCCAGTTTTCTTTATACACTGGTTTTGCAATTTCGTCAACATCTTTTTTATATGTATCAATAGGTAGTTTACCTTCTGCATATTTTGTTCTATCAAACCACTCACATTTACCTTTTTCTTTTGCAAGTTTGTTTGATGCTTTCAATAAGTTATATTGGAAACTTTCTGTAAGTTCATGCACTAATTTATGTGCTTTTGCATCACCATATTTAACTTTGTTCTTTGCAAGAAAATGTGCAAGTCCAATGTATCCAATCCCTAAACTTCTTCTTGCCTTTGTTGATATTTCTGCAGCTTTTACTGGATATCTTTGATAATCAATTAGTTCATCTAATCCACGAACTGATAATTGACATAATTCTGGTAGTTCTTCTAGTTTAATTGCACCTACATTGATTGCAGATAGTATACAAAGTGCAATCTCACCTTCTTCATCATCTGGATGACTTATAGGTGTTGTTGGTAAAGTAATTTCTTGACATAAGTTGCTCATGTTCACTTTGTCAAGAAAACTACTATGACTATTACTATGGTCTATATTCATAATATAGATTCTTCCTGTTTCTGCTCTTTCTTTGAGCATATCCATAAACAGTATTCTTGCACTTACTTTCTTTTTAGGGATAGAATAAGCTCTCTCGTACTTTTCGTATAGTTCATCAAACTTATCTGTGCCAAATGCATCGTACAAATCAGGCACATCGTGAGGAGAAAACAAAGTGATATCCTCGTCTTTAATAAATCTTTCATAAAATAATTTAGATAACTGAATCGAATAGTCTAACTTTCTGACTCTATTGTCTTCTGTTCCTTTGTTATTTTTGAGGACAATAATGTCTTCAATCTCTTGATGCCAGATTGGGAAATGGACAGTAGCTGACCCACCCCTAACACCATTTTGTGTACAACATCTGACTGTTGATTCAAATTTCTTGAGGAAAGGTATAACTCCTGTGTGCTGTACTTCTCCACCACGAATTTTAGAGTTGATTCCACGAATCCTACCAGCATTAATACCAATTCCAGCCCTCTGTGCAACATACCTACCGATAGCCATATCACTAGAAAAAATACTTGGCAAAGTGTCATCACTGTCCACCAAAACACAACTAGCAAACTGTCGAAGAGGAGTTCTAACCCCCGCCATAACTGGGGTTGGTATGTTGATTTTAAATTGACTAATCGCGTCATAATATCTTTTAACATAATTTAACCTCGTTTCTTTAGGGTAGTCCTTAAATAGAACTGCACTAATCAAAATGTACATAAACTGTGGAGACTCATACAGTTTACCAGTTGACCTGTCCTGTACAAGATATTTATCCACTACCTGTCGAAGACCTGCGTATGCAAACATCAAGTCTCGATTATGATTCAGATATGAGTTTAATTTACTCCATTCATCATCGTCATAATAACCTATCAATTCTTTGTCATAAACACCTAGTTCTATATTTCTTTCTACTATCTCTTTTAATGGTGGATATATTTTACTATCTTTCCATTTGGTATTAAAGACATCTTTACGAATTGCAAACAATAATAATCTTGCAGCTACATATTGATAATTTGGTGTATCCAATGATATCAAATCAGATGCAGATTTTATTAATGTGTCTTGAATCTCTTGAGTTGTGACTCCATCATAAAAAGATAAGTTTGCACTCATTTCAACCTGTGATGCAGAAACCCCATTGATACCATCACATGCAGCTTCTACCATTTTATGAATTTTATCTAAATTTAAATTTTCTTTTGACCCATCCCTCTTTACTATACTAAGTCCATTACCATTCACTATACTTTACTCCAGTTATTAATCACAAGATTTAATGATAAACCTTGTTGTGTATTCTCTTTTATCACATCAATGATGTCTGGTATCCGATTGAGTACCATATCATTAATATCTTTTTCTTTTATTGTCTCAGGCCATACACAAACTTTGTATCCAAGCTCTGACATTTTTCTCATCTTCTTGATGATTTCCTTATTCCTTGGTTCATTATCAAAGACAAGAGTTGAATTACTCTTGGATATTTCGTTTGTTACCTTGGAGAAGTCTGAACCTGCGACTGCAATGCAGTTGTCCAGAAATAAAGAGTCAATTGGCCCTTCAACAACATAAAGAGGTTGGTTGAAATCAACTTTGTCGAGATTGAAAATAAGTGGTTTTTCTTCATCGAATCGTAGTGTTAAATATCTCAGTTGTGAATCATTTAATGCTCTACCTGTGACTCCTATGAGATTTTTTTGTCTATCATAGAAGGGTAAAACAAGTCTTGGGTCATTTCCTAAAACTCTCTTATTATACTTATAATTTATTGAACTTAGACTTTGTGCAGACTCAACAAAGTAAAAATCATCCCACCACTTCTTTGGTATTTCTCTTCTAGTTAGATAGTCAACACATAACTGACTTTCAGTTGCCCTAGGATATTTACCAAGTGGGTTCTCTTTAAACTTTGGTGGTTCAAAAGTAAAGTTCTGTTGTGCAACTGGTCTGGTATCATTCTTCTTACCGAATCTTTCCATGACCCATTGTTTATACAACATTTCATCGTGGTCTTTGAGAAAAATACCTATATTGGTTGAATGACCACAATTGTGACATTTATAGACATAGGTATCCTTATGTTGAAAGTGATATCCTCTTGCTTTTAACTGGTTCTTGGAACTGTCTCCACAATATGGACATGAATGGTTAAGAACTTTATCGTCCTTCCATTTCACATTACGAAATTTAGGGGATACCAATTTAAGGTATTTTTTATCAATCCACAAAGACATATACCTATAATACTATATAATTGGTATTTGTCAAGGTAATAATCCCTCTCTCTTGGGATTACTTAGACATTGGTTTTAATTTTTCTTGATAACTGCAGCTTGACCCTGTGAGGTAGAACCATCTGGGTTCTTGATGGTGACATTTCTGTAGTAAACTACCACTTCTTGTACTTCACGAATGTATCTTCGTAGTTCTTGCATGTTGTATGCAAGGAGTTCATAATCACTGACCGAGAATGCAACAAAGACGATATCACCATTGTTCATCTTCTTCATATCATCCATAAATCTATCGAGATATGTGTAATCTTCTGGCCAATCTGGATTTTCTTTACCCAAATCACATACCCATTTACCATCTACTTTGGTTCTAGGTCTTTTACCTTCTTCATTTTTGATACATGGATTTGCAATCTTGGCTTCAGATACCACATAAAACCTAGGTTCTTTCAAATCAATGTTCCTAGGCATTGTTGGTTGTAATATATCTATTTCTAATGGTTTGGATACGATATCTACTTTCTTAGTCCCAAAACTAGCACAACTAGTTGTTAGGATTAATATCAGCGGAAGGGTCGTCCAAAGAATCCAGTTCTTTACTGTCATTTTCTATACTCTCAAAAACTTGTGCAGTACCATCGTTGATTCTTTTTTCAATCATTCCTGGCTTTGCAATTGCAAGTTGGTTTAAATTATGTCTTCTAAAAATGTCTAGATATTGATTCATTTCTTCTTCAATCTGAGCATTTTTTTGCATCATTTGTTGTAAGGATTTACCTTGTAATTCAAATGATTCTTTCATTGCAGTCATGGCTGCTTGTTGTTCCTCAACTGCACCTTCAAGTGCAAGGTTGTTTGCAGTTAATGTTTGGTTTTGATTATAAAGATAAAAGGTTGCAAGACCTAATATCAATATAATACCCATGAACATTTGATTCATTATGAATATTCCTCAATGTATTTTTTTACATCACCTACAGTAATTAGATTATCTGTATCCTCATCTGGTATTTCCATATCAAATTCTTTTTCAAATAACATTACAAGTTCTACTGTATGTAAAGAATCTGCACCTAAATCTTCCATGATTTTACTGTCATCATTTATTGTTGATGCATCTATATGTAAATGGTCTGCAATTAATTGTTCTACTGACATTTTATAACTCCTTTATTATATAGTTCAGTCCAGCTGCACTTCTATATTCTACAACCTCATCATCTTCGGTTGTAAACTTTAAATGTTTTTCTTTCTGTACTGAAATCTTTTTCACTATATAACTTTTATCATCTGCATCACCCCATTCTTTGTTGAATGATACTGTCACTTCATATCTTGTTCTGAATAAGTCTATAAACCACCAAAATGCAAACTTAATCCATTCCCAAATTTTAATTATCCACTTTCGCACTTGCTCTCCACTGATAACATGACCAATATCTTGCTTTCCATTTAGGGCCAGGGTCTGAACAATTATGTCTTGCTCTAAATGACTTTCTTCGTTCTGCATTATCTCTGTTTATACCCATGTTAGGGTCTCCAAAACGAACCACTACGACTTTTCCTTTCTCATTCTTTACATAGACCTTAAACTTCTTGTTAGGGTTCTCAGAAGTCCTTATAGGGTCGTTTAGTGTAACTTTCTTACCTTGATACTCTGCTTCTGTAATTACATGGTCATAATATCCTAAACATTCTGCACAACATTCTTCTTGAGCTCTTTTGATTTGGTCTGCTGTAGGAGCTCCTTTTTCACCCTTTTTCCTCATCTTCTCACCAGAACCAGCTTTAATTCTTGCCTTTTTCTTTCTGATATTGTCCCAGAGACCTTCGTCTAATTCATCATCACCTAATTTTAAAAACATTCTATTTTTAATTTGTTTTTTATCGGATGCAGTCATTCCTGCTTGTTTTGCAAGAGAGTTGATAAATGCAAGACCATCTTTTTCATTTGCTTTGTATCTCCTACCCATTTCTTTCTTAAGACCATTTGCAATTATGTCAAGAACATGAGATACATTTGTCACTATCCTACCATCTGTCATAAGTCTTGCCTCATTTACAGACTGTAGTGAACCTTTTAAAACAACTTTTTTCTTTTCTTTTTCTTTGTTTTTTACAAGAGGTGGATGTTCGTCTTCGTCACCAGCAACAATCATACCTATTTGATTTATTAAAGATGTAACTACTGGTGTGGGTAATTGTGATAATTGTTGCATCACATCTTTAGATAGACCTTTTACATTTTTTAGTTTCTTTTTCCAAGAAGAGATTGCAGTCATATCTTTTTTTCTTGATTCATTCATTGACTGACCAGGCGTATCATCCATATACCTTTTCAAAAGTTCTGGTGTTCCTACTTCTCTATAACCAGAGTCTTCTTTCTTTTTCTTTTTACGAACAATAGGTTTATCAGTAGAAACTGCAGCTCCAGTTGAGTTTACTGGTGCGTCTTCGAACATTTCTTTAAACCTTTTTATTTTCATGCTACCTCTTCTAATGGTTTACTTAATTCTTCCCATGATGTTTCGTAGTCTGATTCTGCATCAATCCATTGTGAAACACCTAACTGTTCATATTTAGGTAAAAGTCTATCTGGAAGTAGTCCAATCTTCTTAAGATTAGGCATGACTCTGTTAAATAATAGATATTGAAATTGTGAACTTAATGTATTTTCTTTAGACCATTCGTCTGTATATTCTAAATCAAATCCCCATTTTTCCCAAACTTCATATTGTTTAAATCTATTTCTCATAACAGTACATGCTTCCAAACAAAAATCTTCTCTTTCTATTCTTTCTTTTTCTGTTAGTGTTGTAACAAAACTTGTTAAATAATTTACACCAAATGTTACATGTCTTGCTTCATCACGAATTACAAGTCCTAACAATCTTTTAAATACTGGGTCTTGAGTAGTATCTCTTATAGTATTAAAGATTGCAAGTGCAAGTCCTTCTATGATAATTTGCATTCCTATGAATTTAAAATCCCACCTTGGGTCTGTGAGTATCTTATCTAGTAATGCTTTTAAATTTTTTCCAATAGGCATAATTCTACCTATTCTAGTTTGTAAATATTTGTTAAATGCTTCTACATGTCTTGCCTCATCAAAGGTCTGAGAAGCTGCATATAGTTTTGCATTGAATGTTGGAGCACAACTTGTAAGTTGAGATGCAACTAGTAATGCACCTTGTTCACCATGCATAAGTTGACTTATAGTCCAATCTTGACTATCCTTAATAAACTGACATCTATCTTCATAGGATAACTTTGCATAATCTTTATGGTTTTTCCATTGGTCATCCATAAACTTAAAACCTTCATCACTAAATTCTGGATAAGGAATACTCCAATCTACATCCTTTTCTACATTCCATTCTAACTCTTTACCAAGTTCATATAATTTTTTTATACGATTATCTTGTACTTTGTAATCCCAGTTATAACAACCAGTTAAAGGTGTGTTAAATATTTCTATCACATCTTCTGGATTTATTTCTTGTTCTACTGGATAGTTTGCACCTTCAAATAGTTTGTCTTCTAAAGGTGGATTGTCTACTTTAGATATTTTCATTTTACATCGTGTCCTGTTATTAACATTGATTGGTCTTTACTGTAGTTATATACACGATATATATCTACACCCATGACATTATCAGTTTTACCTAAGATTTGTACTCGGTCTCCTCTAGTACCAATACAATCTTCTTCGTTCCAAACTGATTGTCGTAATTCGTAGTCTTTTCCTTTTACCAAATTATTTTTATTATCATGTCCTTCTAAAAGGTCAAGTGTTAAATCATTTTCTTTTAAATATGTGTAGAACGATTCTTCTAGATATTTTCCATCTATTTCAAAATGTTCTTTGAGAAGTGCTAACGATGCAGCGTAAGATGCAAGTCTTGTCCTACCAAATGGTAGAAGTTCTAAGACTCTTTTTAAATTAAATACTAACCTGTGTAGTAATGTGAATGAATTTTTTTCTTCTGAGGTTTTAGGTTTTTTGGTTTTTATTCTTTTACCATTATCATCAATGAGACCGAACTTATATGCATCCATCTCACTCCACTTTCTGGTCATCATTTTTAGAATACGAAATACAATGACTGTATCAACTACATTCATTGCACCTTCTTTTAACTGTACCTGTGTCATAATTCTCTTAATACCCCTGCTACTTCCATATCTATTGGTATTTCAGTCTTCCAATCTTCTGTCACATAGTCCATATAGATTAAACAAGTTTTGAGTACAGGCCAGTACTCTTGGTCTATTTTGAATTCTAACATTTTTATTGTATTTTCGAATCCAAAAATATTGAAAATGACAATGAGATGATTAAGAATTAATCTTTCTCTGAGTTCACCATTTTTATAATATCTTCGTAGTAATCTTTTTAAATACCTAAACCTACGAAGGTCTTCCATGAACTCTTCCATCGATGTGCATTGAGGGTTATCATAACACTGCATTGCAAACATCGTGAAGTTCTCATCTGTTAAATTTTCAAATAATTTCATAATTTATATCCTAGTATTATACTAGTATATAGGTGAATTATAAGAAAGTTTACTTAATGTTTGCAACTACTTTAAACATCTTGTTAGGAAGTCTTTCGTATTCAACATGCATTTTAAGTTCTGGGCCTTTTGATGAAATGAAGTCGTCATCTAAGTCGTTACCTTCTTCATCTTTACCCATTCTACCACCATATTGAGTGATAGGTAAGTCCATTGAACCAGAATCAGATACATCTTCATCTATGATTGTGTCAAATTCTATTCCAACTTGTTCTACTTTTCTGTATAATTGTTCTAAAGCAGCTTGAACTGTAATGTGTTCTCTATCTGCAATGTCACCTATCCAAGTATTTAATCTAGACAAAACTTTTGAATCAGATGCAAATAGGTGTAAATCCTCTGTAGGTACTCGACCTGTAACATCTTTGTTTAGTCTGTATCCACCATTTGCACCTGTATCATATGCTTCACTAATGTATTTCTTGAATGATTTCATAATAATTTCCTATTATGCAGCTACTGTAATTGTACCCGCTGCAGTTCCTATTGAAGCTGCACTTGTAATTGTTGCATTACCACCCTCTGCTCTATCAACGATAGTTCCACTGTTAAGTGCTAGTGGGTTTGCACCGAAACTTAATATATCACCTGCGTTTGTAGCTGCATTGTTAGCTCCAATTGCAAGAGAGAATGTAAGTTTGTTGGTTGATGAACCACTTGCATATGCAAGTAAGTGTGGCCCTCTTCCAGAACCAGAACCTTGGTTTCCATTAGTTACTGATAATGTAGGTGTTCCACCAGAAGTATTAACTGTTACTTTTTCATTAAAAGTTACTGTTGCTGATAATGTACCACCATCTGATTTATCAAATGCTGTTGATACCCAATCAATACTTGTTATGTCTGCTTGACCGATAGAAGTTGCAAGTTCTCCAATTGCACAGAGAACCTCTTCTGGATGATTGTCAGACTTCTTAAATATCCAGCCTCTTGCATCTGCAAAGACCAATTTCTTTTGTGCAGCTGTCAACCACTTTGGTTTGGCTTCGTCTGCATCTGAATTACCCCATAAAGACATAATTATCTCCTCATTTGTTAGTTCTCTGACTGAAAACTTTTTTGTTTATACTCTTGTATTTATAACTTTTGATATCTCAATCACCCCAATATGCTTTAAAATCCGATTCTTTTTCTACTTCATTTACAAAGTCCATATTGATTTCATCTTCAAAAACCACTACAACACCATTAGCACTGAAATTATGTGGGTTTACAATATATTTATCTTCAATAATTTCTATGTTTGTAGGATGTGGAAGACCATATTTTTCATGTAAATGCACTGGATATTCTTTACCATTTTGTAAAACTAACTTAGGAAATTTCTTACCGACAAAACAATCACCTATCTTCTGAGGATTGTTTCTAAATGCATCTAAGTATTCGTTACCACCTAAAAGTAATGGAAAAGTATTTTGTACATATGGTCTACAATTATTTTCTAAGAAATATAATTCACCATCTTCTCCTAACATCTGAGTAATACTACCTTCATATGTACCACCCAGTTTAGCAGCTGCATTTAAATAATCTACTACATTATCCCTAACCTGTTTATCTATTTCTGGTGTGAGTTGTTCTATAATTGTATTAGTAAACCATGCAGTAGGGCCTTCCCCAGCAATTTGTTTTGATTTTGACTCATCACAATGTTCTGAAAATGTAAATGACCATTTTCCTTCTGACATAATGTAAGATATGTTTGTTTCATATCCTTTAATACGCTCCTCACAAAAATATTTCATTTTAATTGGAATACCTAATAGGACTCCAATTGGTGTTTTTTCAAGTATTTTTTTATCTTGGACAACTGTTGAAGAATTCCAAAACTCAGATGGTTTTAAAATAAACTGATTAGGTAATGGTTCTGTATTTAACTCTCTGTGGTCTTCACCTGTTTGTAGAGTTTTAGGTACTTTCATACCACACTTTTCTGCAAACATTTTTCCAAATTGTTTTTCTGTTTCTAATTTTATTGATGTTTCATTTGCAGATATGATATCAATTCCAAAATCTTTTTTATGTATAATACTATTAAAAGTAGGCCAAGTGTTTATGATTAAATCAATTTTATATTTTTCTATTACTTGTTCTAATTTATCTAAATGTGTTAGTGGTAAGTTGTTACTGAGTTCAGTATAATTGTCTGGATTTGTAAAAACACGATATTCAATGTCTGATATTGAATTTATGTTGAGTGTTTTTAAATAATTTGGACTTCCTGTTTGAGTAGTATATACTGTGTGACCATCTTCAACTAATTTTACTTGCCATTGAAGATTATGATACTCCATTTCTGTAAATAATATATTCATAATATAGATATGTAGGTGTTATGCCATACTTCTTTTTATTGCACCCAGAGCTTTCATAAAAGATTGTTTGTTCTTCCCTAATAATTTGATTAGTTGTACTCTCATTTGTGGTTTTACTCTATCTAGTGCCATGTTAATTATTTTTGCATTTTTTTGGGTTACCTTAATTGTTTTACCATCGTCTAGTTTTACATCACTACCAGTTCTTAAATCCTCTGCACCTTTAAGTTGTACTTGAAGATTTTGGTCTGGGTCATTTGCACGAGGGCCTAACTTTTTAACTCTATCCCTTTGTTGAATAAAGTCTTTAATATTTTGTGAGATATCTTTATCTGGTTCAAAATCTGTATACTTACCAGCACCGACTGCTTGTGCAAACTTTTTACTTGGTGTTGATGACCCTTTTGCAAAGTTTACTATTTTATTCATTGCATCTTTAAAGTCTTTTGCTTTATTTGCAATGTCTCTTATTTTATTATTTGCAGCTGGACTGTTTGCACCAAAGTCATGAAATGCACGAGCTTCATATGCAAGAACTTCTCCATACATTTTTTGATAGTCTTTAGTATACTTAGACTTACGCATAGGTTCTTTTCTTGCTTTTTTATCGCCTGGTGCATCTTTATATGCAGATGGGTCTGAATCAGATTTTTCTTTTCCTCTTTGGAAATGTGCATCTCTTTTGGACTTAGTAGATTTTTTGAGACCTTTAAAATACTTTGCTGGTTGAGTTCCTTTTTTATCTTTGATATCTTTGTCTTGAGGTTCTCTTTCCTCATCTCTGAGACGAGGTTCAGTCCTGTTATACTTTTGTGTAACTATTGAAAGATTTGACTTATCGTTATTCATAGGATTACCATCTTTATGATGCACATCTTTACCAACAATACCTTTGGTATCTTTTAGTTGTCTTCGTGCATGATTTCTACCAGCTCTTCTTTTTTTCTGTTCTGGTTTAGAATGGTAGTTTTCGTATTCTTTTTTGTAGTTCCTTTCTTTGAAAGTCTCCATGACGACTCCTTAGAATGAACTTATAACATCTTTGTGATTTGAATACTTACTTGATGATTGTCTCATGAGATTATCATAGATTTGACCTCTGGTTCTCATTAATCCATCTGGCATGTGACCGAGTGCTTTGTGAGTCATCATAATACCTTTTAATGCATCTAGTCCTTTTTTATCACCAAGAAGTTTTGCAAGATGCATTAATGAACCAGTGTGGTCATTTCTATCTGTCATTTTTTTAATCTTGTTGATATCTGCAGCTGACATTTCTTTTTTCTCTACAAGTTCTTCGATACCTTCTTTGATATCTTCTATCTTCTGATGCCACTCTACCATCTCATCTGTACCTTCTTTATAGAAGATTGCTTTCTTAGTCACTGGGTCTAATCCCATGTACTTACCTTTGAGAGAAGGCATCTTAACACCAATGTCTCTTAACATTGCAACCATCTTATGAAGTCTTTCCCAGTTTGCTGGTGGATGTTTTTGTTTCCAGATTTGACCCATTAATTTGTCAATACTTTTCTCTGGGTCTTTTTCATCAAATGGTAGTTTAGTCATCTTTGCCATCATCTTACCAAATGTTTTAAGTTTAACAACATTTGCTGGTGATAGGTTTTCAATCACTACATGATGACCTGTAAATTCTTTTGATTCGTTTGCATGTCTAAGTGCAAGTTTAACTGCTGGATTCTTAGATAATCCTCTTTTAAGTTTTTCTATTTCTTTGATTGCATAGTTAGTTGCACCACTTAAATCAAGTGCAAGTTCAATTGCTTTCTTAACTGTTTTATCTCTTGCAGCTGCTTTTTGTTTTGGATTGTCTCTGTAATATTTGTTTATTTCTTGACCTGTAAGTTTAGATTTACCCATCTTAGATAGTGGGTCTAACTTACCATCTTTGACTCTTTCATCTATTTTCTTACCATCTTTATCATACTTACCAGACTTTTTCTTTGCAATTGCAATTGCAGCTTGTTGTGCAAAGTTTTTACCTTTACCTTCTGATACTTCTTCTCGTATTTTTTCCATACCTTTTGGATTTTTAGTCACTATATCTCTCTGAGATAATATTTTTATTAAATCTTTGACCTCATCTGGTGCAATCATAAAACTTTCATTTCTAAATCTAATAGAATACATTGTATTCGGTGCTGGAAAGACAAGATTTATTGAGAATTTACCAGATTTTTTTAATCTAGGCATCGGTAGTGATGTTTTCATTGCTTCCTCAAGTTCTTCACTTACTGCTTTTTCTAAATCATCTGCTTGTTTTGCATGTTTCTTACTTGCTTTCTTCAACATAGTGACAATCTTTTTCACTACTGGTTTGTCGTCATTATCGAGTTCTTCTGGTAAAGGTTTTACACCTTGTTGTTTGAACATCTTCATCAAGGCATTGTTAGTTGCAAGTTTGATTTTGTTATCTTTACCCATTGCAACCATAGTATTTTTAAATCCTTGAGGATTTTGTTTTTGCATTGCCATTGCAACTTTAACACCAGTCATGTTAAGAAGTTTTGCAACACCATACTGGAACATTTTATCACCACCAGTTTTAAATAGTTTGTCAATCATTTCACCAGCAGATGCTTCTACTAGTTCAAAATCTTCTTTTTGCATTGCGAGTTTAGTGTTAAGAGTTCCAATCATCTTAAGGATTGTATCTCTTGCATCTAAAACTTTTTTGTAATCTTTGTTATGAACTGTATTCTTAAGTTCTTTATCACCCATGTTTGCAATCTTCTGATAAGCTTTTAAGACACTCTGCATGTCTTTAGAAACCTTTTTCATTGCCTCGACTTCTTGTCTCTTGACTTCATCTAAAGATTCTTTTCTATACTGTCTCATTAATGAATCTATTTGTTTTTGGATTCTATGATATTCATCACTGTCATACTTGACATCCATCTTTTTATTTCTAAGATTACTGATTCTATCTTTAACTGAATCAGGCATAGTTGTTAGTGCTTCTAACATATTGTCATCTGGATGTATGACATGTGCAAGGTCTTTATCGTGATTTAGATTACCTTTTTTCTTCTTGACTATAAATGCATTTACTCTTGCCATTCCCCACTGCTGTGGAGTAGTTCCTGGCCTGTGTCCTGTTTTCCATGCAGCCATTCCACGATTGTAAACTTTTCTTAATGTTCCTACTGAGATACCAGATTTTTTAGCTTTAGCTGCAAGACCTTTAGATTCATCTAAATCATTATCTTCCATCATCTTCATAAGAGGTTTATCTTTTTGGATGTCTTTCATTAAGTTGTCAATATCTTTGTCATTACCCTTGAAGTTTACATTATTATCATCTACAAATTTACCTTTGGATTGTGTACCAAATGTTATTTTAACTTTTGGATGTTTTTTTGCATACTTACTGATTAATGCCTGTTGAATTTTTTTCTTGTTTTTCATTGGTACAGACATCATACCATCTTCTTCAAGATAATCTAACCAATCATTGATTTCTTCGTCACGAACATCTTCGATGAGAGAGTCAATTAACTCCTCATTTAAGATATCTTCATTTGGTGTTGCATACATTTCTCTGTATGCATCTGCAACAGATGACAGAGTTTTTCTGTTTCTCATGTAGTTTGACATTTACTTTCCAGCTTTTCTATTATTGTATATTAAAGATTTTTCCTTAACATATCCTAACCTTCTTAAGGTTTCTTTAAATGATTTACTTCTTGCATCATATTTAATCTCAGATGCATCTTCGTTTTTACCGATTGCTTTTGAGATTGCTTTTCTTTTCTTATGCAAGAATTTATCAGATGAATCAACATCACCATCATTGTCGATGTCTTTGTCTTTTCTATCTTTAAACTTTTTCTTAACTGCTTTTTTGTCTACTTTATCAAGTCCTTCACCATCATCTGATTTATCATTAGATGCATCTTCTGTATTACAATGACTTGCCTTTAGGTCTTTTTTGAGTTTTTTCTTTCCATCCTCAGAACCCATATCAGCCATTTCACCGACTGTACAAGGATACTCTTTACCAGCAAACATAAAGGTTTTATCACCATTTTTCTTTGCTTGTCTTGCAGCTGCAATGAATGACCTTTTGTCATCATTTACTGCTTTTCTAAGTTCTTGTAGTTCTTTATTGAACGATTCTGCAACTTCTGGTTTGTCCTGTAAAGGATATCCCATAAGTTCTGCTTGTTGTGCAAAACGAGATTTTGCTGGTTGTCCAGAATTAAGGACTTCTGAGACCGCATCAGCAACAGATTTAGTTACTTTATCAGTCCCACTGTTGAATTTTAATCTATCTTTTATATCTGACATTGTGGTCTCCTATTAATGTTTCCTCTAGTATTTATATATATCACTTCTTCGACTGTGATTGTCTAAATTTTTTAAGTCGTTCTACTTCACCTTTTTTAACTTTAGGGAAGAGTTTTTTACTTAATTTTGCAATTGCACTCTTCTTTTTATCTAATTTTTTACCGATTGCAATTCTAGCACCCATTGAAAGTTCACTTGCAGCCTTACCACCAGACATTTTTTTAAATAAAATTGCTCTTGCAGTCTTCATTGCTTTTGTTTTCAATTGGTCATTAGTCTTCATTCTTTTCTTTTTACGAGCTTTAGTTCTTGCAATCTTCTGTGCAAGTCGTCTCATTCTCATACCAATTGCCCTTCTTTGTTGCATATTAAGTACTTCTAACTGTAATTGTCTTGTTAATTCACTAGTAAATTTACCTTCTGCAACCTTATGTTGTTTCTTTGCCATGTTCATTGCTGTCCCATGCATTACTTCTTTTGCTTTATCACCATACTCTTTTTCAAAGTAATCTTTCTTTTTCTTTAAATCTTTGTAAATCTTTTCTTTCGTAGCCATAACTGCATCGGATACTTCGTTTGTATCAGTCGGATTTGTACTTCTATTTTTAAGTCTAGTTAATCTTCTTCTATCTGCATCCATTTCTCTGTCATGTTTAATTTTTAATTGTTCTTTTTCTCTAGATTGTTTGTCTTTTAGGTTATCTGTAGTTTCATCTTCATTGAATAATCTTTTTTCCATATCTACTGGATGTTCATAGGAAGCTGCAAGTGCAACATTTTTCATAGGTTTCATGGTCAATGCAGATTTCCATGCAGTTGCCATTTTGTTTGAAGGGAAAGATTTTACGAATGCTCTAAGTCTAGGGAAAATTTTAGTGGTGTTTTTATCCAAATCATTCATATCACCATCATTATCTACAATAAAAAAGTTTTGTCTACCAAATGTAGCTTGTAGTTTACCCATGTTTTTTCTGACTGTTGCATGATTGCTTTGTACTATATTGTCTGGGATACTTCTTTCTCGTTGTCTATTTCTATCTAATGCAGTTTCTAATGAAGTATTTACGAATACCATTGCAGTTTCGTATCCTAAATCTTGAAGGAGTTTTCTTTGTTTTACGATATTTTTTACATCTCTTGCAGTTGAATCAATAACAAGTCCTAACCGACCTTTAATATACATTTCTTGTCGTTTACCAGTGATTGCTTTTGCATGAACACGAATTGCATCTCTTTGTTCTTCTTCACTCTCTGGCATTTTAAGTGAAAGACCTGCTTTCTTAAGACCCATTTCAAATGATTGGTCTGAGTTTACTGGTCGTAAACCCATAGAACCGAACCCTAATTTTTTAGCTGCAAGTGATTTACCACTGCCTGGGCCACCTGCCATAAAGACAGCCTTAAATACGCCTGGGTCGTTAATTCCTTCGTTAAGCGAGTCGTATGTATTTTCCAATATCATCTGTTATGTACTCTGGTATATGATGGAATTCTTCTCGAATTGCCATTCCTTTTCTTACTGCTTTATACAGTTGTTTTCCTTGTCTAAAAGTTCTTGGTAATGATTTAACAAATGTTTTTTCATCACCATCGAAAGCCATTGCTCTCATCTTAGATGCAGACATACCAGATATGTCATCTGCATCTGGGTCTCTTTCACCTGCTGATACCAATTCGATACTTTTAAAGTTATAGAAACCATGTCTACCTTTCACACCATTGTACTTTGTGAGTAGACTCTCAAATTCTCTTAGTCTATCTGAACCAGCAACCATCTTTACACTTCTGTATCCTTGGTTATACAAGTCAACCACCACATCAAATACTGTTCTAGAATTAGATGTAGAAACTGTTACTTTTGCTGGTCTAAACAAGAGTTTCATGAACTTTGTTTTGGTTCTATAATCTAGTGGATTCTTCTTTGGGTCTTGACTATGACTTGTATAGATGAATCCATCATCCGAACCAGCAACCTGTTTCACTTTCATTGCAAGTTTGAGATGTCCAGCAGTTGGTGGATTAAACCTACCGAATGCAAACACAGCAGTTTGTGAATTTATCTCAACAATGTCTTTGAAACTTTTCATGTAAGTATTTATGTTTTTACAAATTTCTGTTCGTTGATTTTAAGTGCATCATAATCCATTTGCACATATTCTCTACATACATCCCACCACTCTTTTAAGTCTTCATCTTCTTGTAGTTCTTCTATAACTCTTTGTCTAATTTCTGGTGTGACATTCATATGAGTATGGGCATACATGCTGTGAGATTGTTTTTGGTGAAACTTAACCTTAACTTCATCATCAATAAATCCTAAATCTATTAATGTATCAATTGCACCAGCTGTCTTTTTCAAAGATTCTTCTGATGGATGTAGAAAACCTAGTCCACTTTGTGTATAGTCTATGTCGTGTTTATAGTGTACAAGATTATCGTAAATGTCATACATTGATTTACCATTCCACAATGGTCTTGATAATACGAAAGTATGATTCATTTGTTGTCCTTCTAATCCACCTATTAGTAATCTTTCTGGTGGACAAAAATATATTATTCTTTTTGCAGAATTGTAATATCTTTCCCATCCTTCTTCTGTATCTGCATCTAAATCATATATCCATGGACAAGACATACCATTATCCATTTCAGTTATAAGACCAGATATAAATCTTTCCCAAGGGTCACGAACAAGTAAATACGATGTCCAATCGTTGAAAAAATTTAATTCTTGAAATGGTGGAGTCAGTTCTGAATCACGACCTTCACCATAATTTTTAGGAGTAGCTTTCATTCCATAATCCCATGGACAGTTATCACCAAAAAATTCTTTTGCTTCTTTCGAACCCCTCTTAATAATTTTTGAATATGCAGTAAGAGGATTCAAACTCCCATCAGGAGCCTGTTTCCAGTGTTCTGGAATATTTTCATAACCATGCATTACAACTCTTTTGTTAGGTTGATACATATCTGTAACAAATTGCAGATATTCTTCATCTGATAACCAAGTTCTTGGATTACGATTTTGGTCTTCAATCCAAACCCAGTCATCATCAAACATTTCGTTTTGTGCGTTTAGATAAAAACGAATTGAGGAATGTCCTACTTTACGAGGACATGTAAGTATTACTTTTCTTTTTTTAGATATGAATGTGGGATGACATCTTTCCCAACATGTTTCACCATCAAAATGTGCATTAACAGTAAAAGTTTGTTTTCCAACTGTTATTTGAACTTCATTATTTTCATTAAATGAAGCAAAAGATTTCAAAGAATCTGACATAATATAACTCCATAATTTATTTGTCCCAGTCTTTTTGTACTGTAAAGTTATTTAGTGAGAACTCCATTCGGTCTACTAACTTCACTGCACCACCAAGATTATTGTCAATTGCAACAAAACCCTCTGGTGCAACGACATCAAAACCATTATCTTTTTTTACAAACAATTGTGTTAATTGTTTTGCTTTATTTACTTTAGTAAGTATCTTAATCTTTGCATAGTTTATCAATGCTTGAAACTCTACTAAAGTTTTAAGTAATGTTAAATGTTTTCTAATTTGTGTAAGATGTATGTTTTTGTTTTTCTCTGCTGTCTTTTTTGCAGATGTAACTTTGAGTTTATCTATTTGTGCATCAAACTTTTCCTCTACAAATTTAAAATAACCATCTGCATGATTCTTATAGTTTAATCGTAAAAAGTTTGTTCCTTCTCTTACTTTACTATTGTGATATGTTTTGTAACTCATGCCTGGCTTCATCTCTGATTGATGTTTTAAGAATGAATCTAGTGATGGTTTTCTTATCTTCTGAAAAACCTTACCTGTTCTGGACATCAATCTGGTTATTTCTGCACTGTCTTTTTGCGTAAAGGTTGCAGTTCCAGATACATCATTGTAGGATGCATCATCCATCCAGACCTTACTTGTTTTTTTAAGACCAGATATGTTTGCACCAAATGATGCAGTTAAATCTGATAATGAATCTCCTGTATAAGTTGTATGAAATACAATACCCACATTTGCTCTTCTCATAGTAGATGCAAGTTTAGATGTAGAAGGTACTGCATACATGATTGTATTTGGTTGAAAGGTTTCATACGATTCACCATTGATATCTTTCTTTTCTAGGTCACCTTTTGTAAACATCAAGTCACCTTGAAGTATATCTTTAATACCGATATCTTTCAGATTGTTATAACATGCTTTGAATTTTTCTGCAAGTTGTCCAGATAAATCTGCATTTATCTCTGCAATTGATGTGTAGTATTTTGGTGTTTTGTTAAATAAACTTTTCTTTGCAACAAAGAATTTACCTGTCTCTGGGTCATTACCACAAAAGATAGCAGGAGCTCCATCCCATTTTACAGTGACATTAACACTTCTCTTACTTCCAGACATCAACATGTCACGAAGTGACCTTATAAAGTTTATAGATGCACGACCACCATCAATACCATTATTGAATATTTCGTCTTCTATATGTTCTAAATGTACATTAGGACTTGGCATTTCTTTCCTTCGTTTTCTTTTTCATCTTGTTTATGTATGCACGATAGACAGCTGCCTGTGCATTCTTACCCATCTCTCTTGCTCTTTGTTCCATTGCAATTGCAGCTTGTATTTTATGTGCATGAGATTTACCAGAATTTTTAATCTTAGTGACACTTGCTTTTGCATCATCAACTGTTGCAAATTTTAATCCATGAATAGTTCCTTTAGGATTTTCATCTGTATATAAATCAGAATGTTTTTTAGAGTTTGCAGGCTGACCTTTCTTTCTAGGTATCCTAGGATTCTTTTGTTCTATAAATTGTTTGAAAGAAATCATTTGTTTCTTACATTTCCTATTGCATCTGTATATGCAAGTGTTAAAGGTAGTAAGTCTTTAATAGGTAAATCTATTTCTAATGCAGTTACTTGTATAGCTGGGTCAACCAATACAGCAGATAAGAATCTGTGGTGACCATCTATAATTCTGTCATCTTTAGATACTACATAAAAATTATTCTTAGATGCAGAAAAATCTTTAGTCCCTTTTGCACCAAACTTAGATACATTCTTAATTGACTTGTCAAAATATATTTGACTTTGAATAGGTTTTAGTTTTCCTACTGCAATCTTTTTAATTCTAACATTTACTTTGTCATCGTCTTTATCACCATCATTCTTTGCAA
>CEPJ01043720.1_pt1 | contig 33629 bp, 33 predicted proteins | sample 530561 | NCBI WGS metagenome assembly CEPJ01 (sample SAMEA2620404, study PRJEB7988) | marine metagenome | biome: marine biome (ENVO:00000447); feature: surface water layer (ENVO:00002042); material: "saline water (ENVO:00002010), including plankton (ENVO:xxxxxxxx)" | depth 5 m
TCATTAAAAAATAATTTAGTAGAGTTTTTTTGATGATAAGAAATAGTATTTTTGATAAATTTGATTTAAAAAACGAAGTAATAATTATCACTGGAGCAGCAGGTTTGCTTGGCGAGATGCATGCTCAAACTGTATTAGAGGCTGGAGGTAATGCTGTTTTATTAGATATAAATAAGAATTTACTGGATTCAAAAGTAAATAAATTGAAAACATTATACGGAAATAGAGCAACTGGAATTGAATGCGACATTACCAATAGAGAAAATTTATTTGATTGCAAAGAAAAAATACTAACAAAATATAATTCAATCACTGGATTAGTAAATAATGCTGCAAATGATCCCAAAGTAACAGATGAATTAAATAGTAATTTAAAAACAAGATTTGAAAATTTCCCAATAAATTTTTGGCAAAAAGATTTAGAAGTTGGTCTTACAGGAGCTTTTTTATGCTCTCAAGTATTTGGAGAATATATGGCCAAGATGAATAAAGGAGTTATTGTTAACATTGCATCAGACTTATCTGTAATTGCTCCCGATCAAAATCTTTATAAAATAGATGGATTACCAGAGAATCAGCAGCCGGTAAAGCCTATTTCTTATTCAGTTGTTAAGACTGGTTTAATAGGTCTTACAAAATATTTAGCCACATACTGGGCAGATAGAAATATCAGAGTAAATGCTATTTCACCTGGCGGCATTTTTAATAATCAAAATGATATATTTTTAGAGAGAATTAAAAGCAAAATTCCTTTGCAAAGGATGGCCAAAAAAGATGAATATAAAGGATCCTTATTATATTTATTATCTGATGCCTCAAGTTATTTAACAGGGTTTAATTTGGTGGTTGATGGAGGGCGATCAACTTGGTAAAGATTTTGTTAATAAATTTTTAAAATATTTTAATTTAAAAATTTTTAAATTTTAGTCTTAACTATAATTACCCTATTATCCATAAATTAAATATAGAAATTATGCCAGGTTATGAATTACTAGGTGAGGAGGAAAAAAAAGAAATTAATGAGGTATTTGATAAAGGAGCTATTCTATACCGTAATGAAGGTTATAAAGTTAAAGAATTTGAACAAGCCTTTTGCAAAGAATTAGATTCAAAATATGCATTAGGCGTTACTTCTGGAACTGCAGCCTTAAGAATAGCTCTCGCCGCACTAAATATAGGAGAGGGAGATGAAGTTATAACTCAATCTTTTACATTTGTCGCAACTGTTGAAGCAATCGTAGAATCAAGAGCAACTCCAATTTGTATAGATATAGATAATACTTTAAATCTAAATCCAAATATTTTAGAGCAATCGATCACATCAAGAACTAAAGCGGTAATAGTTGTACATATGCTAGGGGTGCCCGCAGATTTATTAAAGATTCAAGAGATATGCAAAAAACATAACTTATTTCTTATCGAAGACACTGCGTGGGGTTGTGGTGGCAAAATGAATGGTAAGTCTTTAGGAACTTTTGGGGATTTTGGGGCATTTAGCTTTGATTATGCAAAAACGATGACTACTGGAGAAGGAGGAATGCTAATAAGCAATAATTCTGAAATATTCAATAAAGCAAAAGCTTGGCATGATCACGGGCACGAAAATAATCCTTTACTCCCTAGGTGGGAAGATTCAAGGTCTAGTAGTGGATTCAATTATAGAATGATGGAATTACAAGGTGCCATAGGCTTGGCACAATTAAAAAAACTAAAAAATATTATTAATTTACAAAGAAAGAATTGTAAAATACTTTGGGATTCTATTAAAGACTTAGAGGGTATTGAAAAGAGAAAAATGCCAGCAGATTCATATGAGACTGCTGATGCTTTAATATTTTTTGTTAAGGATAAAAACGTTGCTTTAAAATGTAGAGAAGAACTTTTAAAAGAAGATATTGGCACAAAAATTCTTCCAGAAGCATATACTTGGCACTTTGCAGGAACTTGGATTCATATTAAAGAACTTGTTAAAGGATCTGAAGGTAAACTAGAAAATAATCTAGAAAAATCAAAGAGCCTTTTATCTAGGGCTGTTTCATTACCTATAAGTATTAAATTAAACGAAAATATACCGAAAAAGTTAAGATCGGCTATTCAAAGGGCTCTTTCATAAAAATCTAATAAATTCAATGTAAAAAATATGAAAAATGAAATTGCAAACTATAAAAAAGATGGCTTTGTCCGTTTGGTAGGATTTATGGATGAAAAAGAAATTATAGACTTAGAAAATTCCTTAAATGATTTAACTCAATTATTTGAATCAAACATAAAGAAGTACAAGTCAAGGTTTTGCAACTTTACATCAAATGGCAAGGTAAATACACTCCACTCATTAGAAAAATATAAATTTGTTGAAAAGATATTGAATTCAGAGAAATTTATAAAATTAGCAAAGAATTTTTTATCAGAAGAACCAAAGCAATTTGGATCTGAATATTTTGCAAAGCCTGCACATACAGGAATAGCAGTACCTCCCCATCAGGATAATTATTATTGGTGTTTAAATAATCCCAACATAATAACAATATGGATTGCGATAAGCAAAGTCACAATTGAAAATGGAGCTATTTACTACTACAAAGGTTCACAAAAAAAAGGAGTAATTCCCCATATTGGTTCAAATACTCCAGGATCATCACAATATATTCCTGATATTATTAATCATTTTGATAACAAGTTAAAAACTTTTGTTGAACTGAATAGAGGGGATGTATTAATCCATCATAGTCTAGTTGTTCATGGCAGTGGTCCAAATAAAAGTGTGTTTCCTAGGAAAGGCTTTACGATAAGATACTCAAGTAATGATCAAAGCGTAAACAAAGAAATGCAAGCCAAATATGAACAAAGTCTAAAAGAACAATTATTAGAAAGGGGTGATACTTTTTAAAGGCTACTTAGTATTTTTTTTATAAATATCTACAAGTTTATCAACACTATCATTTAATGTGGGAAGACTAACCCCTAGTTCTTTTTCTAGCCTTCTAACGGAAGATGTCATATTTTTTGGTCTATTTGCTAATAATTTAACCTCATCAATTGAGATAAATTTAGCATTTGAATAATCCAAAAATAATTTATCTGCGATTAGAGAAAATATTTGTGCTTTAGACATTCCAGTACTAGAGCCAAGATTGTAAACTCCATTTAATTTTTTTCGAATAATTTCAAATATTACGTTAGCAGCATTACTTATCTCTATTGGATTACAAAAGACATCCTCAAAAAGGGGAAATTCTTTATGAGATTTACATTTTTCTCTAAGCCAAGTAATTTGTTCTTCGAATAAAAAATTCGTCCTTAATATACAGCTGTTTTCAATTTCTTGAATCAAACTATCTCCAAGCAATTTTGATTCTGAATAAATGTTTATGGGTTCTTCATCTCCTAAGTCTGTAAATTCAGATGATTTGTACAATTGATCAGTAGATATTTGAACAATAATCGGATTGTTTGTTAATTTCTTATTAGCGTGTGCAATGTTAAAAGGAATCAAAGAATTAACTTTAAATGCATCAACTCTATTATTTTCACAATAGTCTACATCTGTTAACGCAGCGCAGTTTATAATGATTTCAGGTTCTAAATCTTTAATACAAAAATAAAGATTCTTGAAGTTTGTTGCATCACAGACTAACGAAGTATTTTCTCCTTGATTCTTGGATAATCCTATAATTTCAAAATAATTTTTTTTTCTATTCTCCTCAATTAATTTCTTCCCTAACTTTCCATTGGATCCAATTAATAACAACTTAGATCTTTTGATCGTATCAAATTGCATAAGTAATTTTAAAACCTTACTATTAATGTTAAATCACAAAAAGATGTCACAAAATTGAAAATAATTTATATTTAAAACATAATAAGAAAAAAATATGAACGATCCTTATAAAGGATGAACAATTATTTCAAAAAAATTCTTGTAATTGCAGCTCATCCAGATGATGAAACCTTGGGTTGCGGAGGTCTAATAGCTAAAGCTATTTCATTGAACAATGATATAAGAGTAGTCTTCATAGCCGAAGGAAGCTCCTCTAGATTCAAGAAAAATGATTCAAATATAGAAATCAAGAAGGCAATCTCTAAAAGAGAAGAATCAGCCCTAAAAGCTCTAGAATTTTTAGGTGTTAAAGAAAAAGAAATATTTTTTAATTATAGGAAATGTTGTCAATTAGATGATTATCCTCTTTTAGAAATAACTAAAGAAATAGAAAGTCACATAAATTCTTTTAAACCAACCTGCATAATCACTCATAACCCAAATGATACAAATATTGATCATAGGATTTGTTATCAAGCACTACTTCCTGCTGTTCGACCTTTAAAAAACTGTACATTAAAACTTGGTTTACTTTTTGAAATTTTATCAAGTTCAGAATGGAATTATTTGAACCAATTTGAACCAAATTTTTTTGTTGATATTACAAATGAGTTGGAATCTAAAATTAATTCTTGCAATCTTTATGAAGGGGAAATGTTTGCTAATAATCATCCTAGATCTCCCGAATCGATTAAAGCTTTAGCAAAAATAAGGGGTAATCAATCTGGTCATAAATATAGTGAAGGATTTAAACTTATTTTCTTCCGATAAAAGCTAGATAATATAGGTTGCTAATATGTCTTTAATTGTTTGCCTTTTACTAATAATATTAAATCTCAACTTTTCATCCGATGAAGAAAAAACATAAGTTGGAGGTTTATATTTTATAAAAGTCATCGACTGACTTTGTCCATATGCCCCTACACAGCCAATTAATATACGATCATTACGCTTTAAATCAGGGAACTTAATGTTAGTTGGGAAACTATCAGTTCGCATACATAAACATCCAAAAAGTCCCTTTTCCTGAACCTTTGGCCCAGAGTCTTTTTCAAAGAAAACTGGATGATGCCTAATATTCATACTTGGTATGTGATTTTTGCCAGTATCTAAAACAACTTTCTCATTTTCATTTGACATGACTGAAGCCACCAAGTCAGTTGATTCATCGACAATTGCACGACCTGGTTCCAATAAAATTTCTATATCTGATCTCAAAGAATGTAAGGTTTTTAATCCCTCTTCAATAGCCTTAAGATACTCACTATATGGCTTTGGCTCATTTTTATGATGCGTTAGTGGAGCCATGTAGGAGGGAAGACCCCCTCCTAAATTCAGGTACTTGATAGTTTTATATATTTCAGAATCTATAACTATATTTTCAAGTTGTTTCGCAGTTTCTTTGTAAAGAGAAGGATCAAGTATTTGCGTCCCTATATGGCAGTGCATACCTACTAAGGTTATATGATTTTTATATTTTTGAATCTCGTTTAAAAATTTTTTGATCTCATCACTTGAAATACCGAATCGTTTCCAGTTCGAATTTAAAGGTTGGACTCTCAATCCTACTCTGACTTTTTTTTTTAAATTATCTGCAATTTCATTTATACATTTAAGTTCCTCTAAACTATCCAATTGTATTGTGGCCCCTGCCTGAATAATCTTTTTTAATTCTTTATAACTTTTAGAAGGGCCATTAATAATAACTTCTGGAGATAGTAAACCTAATTCATCTAAAATATCAACTTCAAATCCACTTATAACTTCTAAACCAACATTCATTTTGTTCAAGAATTTCAAAATAAATGGAGTATAGTTTGTTTTAACGCTGTAATAAAGTTTGTAATTAAATTTAGATCGAGAGAATAAACATTTAAATTCCGTGATTTTTTTTTCTAAAACACTAGAATCTATCAAAAAGAATGGAGTGTCAAAACGTTTTGTAATTTCAATTAATTTACTCTTGGATATCAACCTTATTTTTCCATTCTCTTTTAATATTAGCATGCTTTAGTTTTTTAAATGAGCATATATCTACACTCTTTTTTTCTAAAACATCAATAGCCCTAGAAATAAATCCAGGATAAATCTCTTCTGTAAAACTTATCCCAGCGGATGCTCTTGGATTGATTTCATAAATAATTGGAATTCCGTTTGATGTTTCCAAAACCAATTCAACATTAAAAACACCTGTTAATTTTAATTTACTTATCATGCTACTAATAAATTCATAAATTTCGAGATTTCTTACTACCTTACCTTGCATAATAGGGCCAAATTTAGGTTTATCCCTTCTTTGTATTCCAAGATCGATTAATTTACCTTCGCAAGCAGAACAATCAATATTGAAATCATAACCATCAATAAAGTTCATACAAATCAATTTTCCAAAAATACTCTTATCAGTTATGAAATTTCTTTTAAATTGATTAAATTCCATAATTGCGGTAGAACCAAAACTTTCGTTAGAGGGTAAATTATTATTGAAATTTGAAAATTTTTTAAAACCTTTTCCTCCTCTTCCTTTTAATGGTTTTACGCAATAAGATTCATTTTCTAATAATTCTTCTAATTGATCTAAATCGCTATTATTATTTATTATGAAATGATTAGTTGTTTGTATTGAATTTTTTTTTAGGAATTCTAGTAATCTAAATTTGTTTGAACATTCTATAGCTAGATCCTTTGCAGCTGCAATAGTCTTTGAAGCAAGATTAGAAGACTTTAGGAAAATAGCCTCATTATCAGAAAAGGGGATAATATAGTCAATATTTAAATCATTTACTAATTTTTTAATTTCATTAATATATATTTCGGCTGATACTTCTTCAGCACTAGAAATAAAATTAATCTTTTTCCCAATTTTTTTAAGCCTTTCCACTTCATTAAAATCAGAATCACAAAAGAAAAATTCATATTTGAATAATTCATTGCTAATTGAATCAATAAATGAAGAAGTATAAATTCCTGCTCCACATGTAATTAATAAATTAGTTCTTATTTTTCTACTCACTTAGTTTGTCAATTAGGATTAGCCATTCAATTATACCTTTTCCAAATAAATCATCCCCTGTGTGAAGCAAGTTTTGGTTAATTTCAGGGAATTGATTTTTAAATTTATCAAATTTATATTTATTTAAATCTTGTATTTGATCAAATTTATAAGATAAATTATTTTCGATTAATATTTCTGCAGTCTTTATTTGATTTTCTGATTCCACAAAATTTATTTGAGGTATTCCTAAATATGCCTTTTCAAGACTCATAAGACCAAAGTTCCCAATTCCAAAGAAAATATTTTGATAAATTTCTAGCACGTTATGTGTATAAGTGATAATTTTGATATTCTTTTTGAATTGATATTTTTTAAAAATTTTTTCGCTGGATTTAGCTTCTTTTCCTATTAATACAGTGATATTTAAGTTATCAATACTTTCGAAAAATTCATTTAGAATTTTTTCGCAATAATCAAATTCATCAAACAAACCAAAACTCAACAACAAATTACTATTAAATTTATCTAAAGACTTATAATTTATTCTTTTTTCTCTTTCCATTACTAGATCATTACTAAAAGGACAGTAGTATAGTCCTTCTGCAATTAACGTATTTCCTTGTTCAACTAATTTATTTTTTTCCTTACTATAGTTAATTGTGAGTTCAACATTATTATAGTATTTATTACAGTCGTCAATATTAACTAACTTTAGATTCTTCCATAAAGAATCGCTTCTCATCTCCTCTATCCAAAAATTATTAATTAAGAAATTATCGATTATTATCATATAGATTTTATTACAAAAACTTATTGCCTCTATTATTAGCTTTGTTTTTTCCCAGTCTGATATTTGGACTTGTTTCAATTGAGAGTTTTGATTATCAAAATTACTGAAGAATTTACTAAAGTCATCTTTAATCTCTATAGTTTCTTTAAAACAATTTCGAAACAATTTTTTTACATTTTCCAGGTCAGTTCTATAAACAAGAATGTAATCTCTCGATTGATCAATTTCTGCTAATCTTTGTAGTCTTGACAAGTGACCAAATCCTATATCTTTAAAAATATCGAGTCTTACAATTATTACTAATTTATCCATTAAGTATTTTTTTTTTATTTTACATATAATTTTTTATTTTTCATTTAACATTTTTTTTGATAAATTAATAAATGTGTTTATTCACATCCTTTAAATGATACAAATTGCGGGGAGAGAATTAGGGAAAGGAAATTGCTTTATAATTGCAGAGCTATCAGCAAACCATTCAAAAAACCTAGATATTGCATTAGAAACAATTGAAGCGGTATCAAAAACTGGTGCTGATGCTATTAAATTGCAAACAGTTGATCCTGATAAAATAACTATAGACTGTGATAATAAATATTTTTATATGCCTAGTGAAACAGCTTGGGGAGGGAAGTCACTTTATCAACTTGAAATTGAGACTTTCTTACCAAAAGAATGGCATCTTCCTTTATTTAATAAGGCTAGAGAATGCGGTTTAATTTGTTTTTCTTCGCCATTTGATTTGGACGCAATAGATTTTCTTGAAGAACTTAATTGTCCTGCCTACAAAATTGCTAGTTTTGAAATTACTGATACAGCTTTAATCAAGAAAGCCGCTAGCACTGGCAAACCTGTTATCATCTCCACTGGAATAGCTTATCAAGAAGATATAAAATTAGCAGTAGATACTTGCCTAGAAAATAATAATGATCAAATCATCCTTCTTAAATGCACATCTGCTTACCCCACTCCATTAGATCAAGTAGATTTAAAGTCCATGCCAAAATTAGGAGATAATTACAACTGTCTTTATGGGATTTCTGACCACACAATAGGAGAATCTATTCCAATGGCAGCTGTAGCCCTAGGAGCATCTATGATAGAAAAACATATTAAACTTGATCAAACAATCAAAAGTGCAGATGATTTCTTCTCTATGGATGTAGATGAACTTAAAGATATGGTAAAAAAAATAAGAAATATAGAATTATCATTAGGCTCAAATGAATGGCGAATTACTAAATCTATGCTTTCGGGTAGAAAAATATGTAGATCTCTTTTTGTAACAGAAAACATTAAAAAAGGAGAGAAGTTTACATATGAGAACCTCAGATCAATTAGACCAGGTAACGGTTTGCATCCAAAGTTTCTAGATCAATTTATTGACAAACAATCCTTGAAAGATATTGAGAGAGGCACGCCATTGGATTGGTCTATGATAGAAACTCAAACAAATTGAAATTGCCTATCAATCTCTTTATTTATTAATTTCCGAATTTGTTCGACTGATAAGAAGTTATTATTGGACCCAGAATTATATGAGAATCCCCTTTCAACTGGTCTAAAATGTTTATTTTTTTCTTTAATTTTATTTAATAATCTTTCATCTTTAGTAAGAATTAAATATTTACTTCCAATATCGTAGGTTAATTGGCTATCAGAACTAGTGACCATCTCTTCATGTAATTTTTCACCTGGTCTTATTCCTACTATAATTTTTTCTGCAGATGGGGAAATTGCTTCTGCAACATCTTTTATTTTGTAACTTGGTATTTTAGGTACAACAATTTCTCCCCCGCAACCATTAAGAATAGTATTTAATACAATATCCACTCCTTCACGAAGAGTGATATTAAAACGGGTCATATTTGGATCAGTTATTGGTAATTGTCCATCTTTTGATTTTTTCATGAAAAAAGGTATAACTGAACCTCTCGAACCCATGACATTTCCATACCTTACAACAGAAAATCTTAAATCTCTACTACCCTTAATTAAATTAGCTGCAACAAATAATTTATCAGCGCACAATTTAGAAGCACCATATAAATTAATAGGAGCTGCAGCCTTATCAGTACTCAAAGCAACAACCCTTTTCACTTCTGAGTCAAGACAAGCCTGAACAATATTCTCTGAACCTAAAACATTTGTTTTTATAAACTCCATTGGATTATATTCCGCTTTAGGAACTTGCTTTAAAGCAGCAGCATGAACAACTGTTTCTATACCCCTAAATGCTCTTTTTAGTCTCTCCTTATCTCTTATATCGCCCAAAAAAAATCTAATTTGCGGGTATTTACTTTCAGGATATTCCTCCTCAATTTCCCATTGCTTTAATTCGTCTCTACTAAAGATAACAAGTCTATCAACAGTATATTTTTCACTTAATACTTCTTTTATAAATGCCTTACCAAAACTACCTGTTCCACCAGTTATTAAGATACTTCCAAGATTTTGTATATTCATATGAAATTAAATTATTATTTTCAATTTTAATAGTCAATTAATTTGCATTAAATTCATAATAAATCATTATTATGGCCAGTTTCTTGGATCTATTTCTTTTGAAAAACTCCTTAATATAAAAGTCTTATCTAGCGTTGATTGAGATAAAGGTTGATCATTGCATACTTTCAAAGCATAATTTAATTCTTCTGAATTTCTTATCCCAATTAGAACAGCATTTATTTGTTCATTGGATAGACAAAATTTCAATGCCAATGAGGTTAGGGATTCACTGGATTCATTCGCAACTGATTTTGCCTGACCAACAAGTTTCTTTAGTTCTTTCAAAGTTGAAGGGAAATAGCTCATTCTTTTTGTAAGTGCTCCTTTAAGAAAAGTTGATCTGCTTAATACTGCTATATCATTTTTATTAGCCAAACTAAAAACCTCATCAGCCATTCTCTGATCAAGTAAATTATATTGCACTTGAATTGCTGATATTAGAGTACTTTGAATGGCAGCTTTCGCTTCTTCTACCTCATATACAGTTGCACCTAAAGCACCGATCATTTCTTTATCTAAGTATTCTTTCAAAATCTCAAGAGTATATAAGTACGTATCATCTTTAATATTCATGCTATGTATCTGAAGTAGATCAATTTGATCTACTTTTAAGTTTCTTAAACTATTAGAAATAGATAACTCGATTCTTTTTCTTAAAACAGATTTTTCTGGCTCATCAGAAAAATTCTCAATTTTTGTTGCGAGGTAAATTTTCTTATTCCAATTTTGAATTGCCATCCCAACAATTTCTTCACTATTCCCATATGCAGGAGCTGTATCTAAAAAGTTAATTCCATTATTAAAACTTTCTATTAATAAGTCGACAGATTTTTGCTGAGATGGTACTGATTGTTCCCCGTCAGAATAGAAACCATACTCCATCCCTAATTCAACTGTACCTAAACATATATTGGATACATTCCAATTTGTTTTCCCAAATCTTTTATATTTCATTAAAGAGCAGTCCAACCCCCGTCTACTATAAAATTTTGACCTGTTATGTAAGATGATGCATCAGAAGCTAATAATGCAATTATTCCTTTTAAATCATCTTGATTAGCCATTCTTTTTAAAGGAGTTTTTTTACAGTAATTATCTACAAAGAATTCATCCTGATTATCAAATAATCCCCCTGGACTAATACAATTAACCCTAACTTTTGGTGCCCAGTATGTTGCCAAATACTTTGTCATTTGAACAATTGATGCTTTACAAATGCCATATACGAGAGGACTATTGATCCCTGAATTTCCATAAATTTTATGATCTGGAGAAATCACACCATAAATACTTCCCATATTAATAATAGATCCGCCCTTTTTGGCAAACATATTTGAACCTATTATTTTTGTTATTAGCATTGTTCCTGTAATATTTGCATTCAGATTATTATTCCATTCCTCTAAATCAAGAGAGTCGAAATTATTTTCTGCATGTACAACTGCGTTATTTATAAGAATATCAAAAGTGTCAAATTTATCATGTAGTCTTCCAATTTCTTTTTCTATTTGCTTGTGCTCCAAAAGATCTAAACAAGCAGGAAATACTTTGAAACCATTTTTCTTTAAAACTTTACATTTCCTCTCAGCCTTTTCTAAATCTCTTGAAGAAATAACAACTGTCGCGCCTAATTCTGCTAGTACTTCAACTATTTGTTTACCATATCCATTACTTGCTCCTCCAGTAACAAGAATAATTTTCTTACTTAGGTCGTAATCTTTTATCATTATTTAGAAGGATTTTAAATTAAAACCTTAATTTAATTGAATTAAATTAGAAAGTTATTTTGATATACACCATAATTAACATAAAAAAATCTAAAAAATAATAATGTCATCCACAAATATATTAATTCAAGCAAGGACAGGCTCAAAAAGATTGCCAAGAAAAATGCTCATGAATTTAGGAGATCATAAATTAATTGAATGGGTTATTTTTAGAACAAAAAAATCCAAGAAAGCTACAAATGTTGTTTTAACAACTTCAAATGAAAAAATTGATGACGAGTTAGTTGATGTTGCATTAAAGTTTAATATTAAAATTTTCAGAGGAAGTGAAGAAGATGTTTTAGGAAGATTTAACGAAGCAAGTAACCTATACACATCAACAAATATTGTAAGAGTATGCGCTGATAATCCTTTTATTGATTATGCAGAAATTGATAGATTAATAGATTTTTTTAATTGCAATAAATGTGATTTAGCCTTTAATCATCAAGATCAAATGGAGATGGGATATGCAGATGGATTTGGGGCTGAAATCCTATCCAAGGAATTACTTAACAAATTAAATATCATTACTAAAGGTAATTCAGAGTGCAGAGAGCATCTAACACAATATATATGGGATAACCCACTAAAATTTAAGATCTTAGGAATTAAACCTCCAAAAGAACTTAATTTCCCTAATTTAAAATTTGATATAGATACTAAAAATGATTTAATAAGAATTAGAAATCTTATTACTAATGGTATAAATTTAGAAACCACCGCTTCTGAAATTATAAAAACAGCTAATAAAGTTAATTTTTAAATTATCTCTTTCCAAGATGAAGATCTTAGAAACTTTATTTGTATAATAAATAAAAAATATCTCTTAGATATGCTCTCTCATGGGTTTTTAAAACAAGTTATAAATATAAATAAAATAAATGAAATTTTCTTGAAAGTTAAAAAGCACTTTGAAAAAGAAATTTCTAATTCAGAAACCTATTTTGATGGAATACATTTGTTATTTCCAGAATCTCTAGATCTTATTGACAATAAAATTGACAAATTAATAAAGAATTTATTAGGAACAAATAATGTTAACTTGGAAAATGTTGAGTTACATATATTAAATCCGAAAAAATCTTCTATTCCTCCTCATCAAGATAATTTTTATCATTGTATTAATCCTCAAGATGGACTAAAAATTCTAATTCCATTTGATGAATTAAATAATTCTTCTGGAAGCCTTAATTTCTATGATTGCGAAAATAATTATCCAACTCTTAAACATGAAGCATCAAAAACCAAAAATTTTTCAGCTTACATTCCAGATATAGTTATTAGAAAATTAAATTTAACTACAACATGCTATACATACAATAAAGGTGACGCAAGCTATCATTTCTTAAGTTCTATACATTTTTCGAAAGGTAATATAAGCAAGAAATCAAAGTATTTTATAGTTTTCAGATTCCAAAAAGCAGAAGCTATTGTTAAAAAAAATGAAGTAATTAAATACGAAAATACTAGAAAAGAACATTTAAAAATAATTAACTAAAAAAATATTTTATTTGAATTATTGATTTCTTAACTTCCATTCATCTTCATTATAAATTCTATGTATTGTACCCTCTTTAAATTCAATAACTTTATTGCAACCTTTTAAACTGGATAACCTGTGGGCAATCATTATTAAAGTTAGATCTTCTTCAAGATTTAGCAAACTTTTCATTATTAGATTTTCAGTCTTACTATCTAAAGAACTTGTAGCTTCATCTAAGACTAGAACTTTTTTATCTTGATAAAGAGCTCTTGCTATTGCAATTCTTTGCACTTGCCCACCACTTATCCTCAAACCTCTCTCTCCTATTGAAGACTTTGATGTATTTTCAGATTTTAAGAGTTCAAATATTTGAGCCTTTTTAGCAGCCTCATAGACTTTAGCTATATTAATTTTTTTTTGACTTGAAACAAAAGCTATATTTTCATCAATTGGCGCATCAATAAGAAAAATATTCTGAGGCACATGTGCGATTGAACTTCTCCAAGATATTAAATCAAAAAAATTATTTTTTTTGTTAATGTCTATTCCATCTATAAGTAAATGGCCTGAAGTAGGTTTTAAAAGTCCCATAAGAATATCTATAAAAGTGCTTTTACCTGAACCAGTTGATCCTATAATTCCTATCTTATCGCCTTTTTTAATAGTTAAATTAATATTTTCTAAATTAGATTTTTTACTATTTTTGTTATATTTAAAAAACAAATTTTTAAATATAATTTCTTTTTTGAAATTAATTTCTAAATTATTGAAATTAGAATATTCATGATTAAGATCTTGGCTCAAACAATTCATTACATTTATAACAGGTGTCTTATTTGCTTGAATTGTTGCCCAAGAAGCGTATATCAATTGAAAGTTTGGCAATAGTCTTAGAGCTCCTAAAGAAATTGCTCCCAATAAAGGTAATACTTCATAACCATTTTCTTTTCCAACCACTATTGAAAAAGATATAAAAGCAATTAAAGTTAAACTTAAACCTTCCATTCCATACCTGGGGAAAATAGTAAGAAACTGATTTTGAGCAATTATTTTTCTAAGTGGCCTATCATTTTTCTCATAGATATTTACGAATTCTTCATAAGCTCTATTTAAAATTATTTCTTTTATAGAGCCGAGACTTTCTTGAATTAATTTTATTTGAATTGAACTAGCTAATGAAGCCTTTTTACTGTTTTTTAAAAGTTTTTTCTTTGAAAAATAAACTATTAAAAAATATGAGCAGAATAATACCAATCCACCAAAAATAGCTATCTTCCAACTAAGAATAAATAGAGATATCGTAAGACTTAATAAGATTAAAAAGGCCGTTAATAAGTTCAAGAAAACTTCAATTATTTTTGTTGTACTTCCAACTTCTTTTGTAATGATATTCAGTAATTTACTAGTACTTTGATTTAAGTGAACATCATAATTTTGGTAAATTGTAGATTTAAAACATGCAATACTTAAATCACTTCCAATATTGGCAGAATATATTCCTGAATACCATATGTTAAAAATCCTTATAGTAGAAGATAATATAACAATTAAAGAAAAGCATAGAGTAATTACCAACAAAAATTGACCTGTAGTTAAACTATTAATACTTGAAAAATAACTTGTAAATTTTAATTCCTCAAAAAATCTACTTGGATTTGTAAGGGCTGATAAAAAAGGTAGAAGTGAGGCAAGAGTGATTGTCTCCAATAGAGCACCAAAAATCATAAGAAACGAAACAAAAACAAGTTGCATTTTTCTCTTTGATTTTGTGTGCTTCCATAATCCTCTAATTAAATTTATATATGAAATATTATCTTTATTCTTATTTTTCATATTTACATATAGCAAAATTTCACTTCAGTCTTAAACCTCTACTTACATTATAAGATAGATTATTAATCCAACTTATTTTTTTCAAAGTTAAAAATGCTGTTGATCCCTGATCCTTTATAAAAGGATTCTTTATTCTTGACATATAATTCCATAAAATCATAAAAAGAAAATGAAAATTATAAATTAATCTCCTATTAATTTGTTTTTGGTTAATTAAACTTCTTTGTCTAATAACATTAAATATATTCTGTATAGGATCCCCATTAAGTGTAGGCGCTGTTTGCGATTTTAAAATTCCTTCAAATCCTTCCTTAGCTTTAAAGGATTTATTCTCTTTAATTATAGATATTAAATCATCAATGCTTTTAGGCCTACAAATAAAATCAAGAATCCTGTTATTATCATCACTTTCTTTGCACAAATGATCTTTCCTTTTAGATATTATTTTGTCAATACTTATTGGTGAAATATTCTGATAAAGCAAATCATAAAAGCTTGTAGATGGAGGACTGATAACAATATCTACTTGCCTAATCCAATAAGAGAATGGATGATACCACTTAGAGACTTGACAATTTATATTATTTTCTTTTGCAAACTTTTCCCAAACTAAATAATTTTCTCTTGGGTATGGACGTAAATTAAATTGATATTTATCTGAATCCAAACTTAACATTAAAATTAAAAATATTTTCATGTCTATTAATTCAGTATAAAAATTATCTTCTATATCAATATGTTCCGGAGTATTTTCAAAGTGTGCATGATTAGGGTTTTTAAACCTCATTCCCTTGAATAAAGTTTGTACATTACTTCTATTATCAAATGGATTTGCAACACCAAATCTTGATACCAAACCTATATTAATTTTTGCTTTATTTTGTTTAATAGTATTTTTTTCAAAAATTTTTTTCTTTTGAGGTGGAATGCAAAACTTTGATAATCTTGGATGTCCCACTACAAATGATTTTTCTGCATATTTAGAGTTAATACTTTTAATACCAATCAAATGATCTGAGCCCCAAAGCAAGTAAGCATTAATAGAGGAGTGCCAATTTGAAAATTCAATGTAGTCAGATCCGAAGTATTTATATTGCATTTTTCTTACAATCCCTGTTGATGTTCCAACAGCCTCAGTTGGCAAAATAAATACATTCTTTGGTAGGTTAGATTTATCAGGGAAATAAAGTCGATAGTGATAGATAGACGGAAATATTAAAGCATCAAATATGTTTAACTTGTTTGTTATAAATGCAGTCCTTTTATTCCCAAATTGAACGTTGCACCCAATTCTCTTACCGTATCTTCTCAATGCTGATGCGACAATAGAATCCCTCCCATATTCATCTAAATGAAAATATATATATAACCTCTTCACTTAACATTTATTAGACTATTTGATAATAAAGAAACTTTTATCATATTGTCAAATTATTTATTTATAAATATTTATTTATATTTTAATTCCTATTAATTTACATGATATGCAATTGATTATGTTATAAATTTATAAAAATAATATTGTATGAAATTAAATCTAAAACAATTTATAAAATATTTATTATCAAAATTTAATTTAAATATTAGTAAATTTGCTACTAAACCTAGATATATAGAAGAAGGAAGAAATGAAACAAAAGTAAGCAATCAAACATTATCGGAAATTTTTCAATTCTTTAGGAAAATAAATCCTTTTTATGATGATGAATTAAGAGTTGAGTTGCAAATTGCAGGGGCATGGAAAAATGACTTTAAAAATAGAAGAAAAAATCAATTAAAGGCTATCAGTAATGAAGATAAGAATCTTTATAGAGAACTTCTTGATAATCTTTTTAGATCAGAGTTGATTTATGGATTGTGGGAAGTCCGTTATTTTGACAAAGACACTTTGGGTAGTATTTTTTCATTTGAACATGCCTTACTTTTAGAAAAAATAATTACTTCTATGTATGGAAAATATGAAGAATCTTGGCTTGTTGATGGAGATTTTGGTAAACCTTGGGGACTTGCAATTAATAAAAATAAAATTGTTAACTACTGCGATATTACTAATTATGCATATGCAATGAATTGTTCTCATATACTGAGGTCTCAATCCAAAGATTGCCCAGTATTTATAGATTTAGGATCTGGATTTGGGACGATTGCTTTAAAAACAGCAAGAATGCTTAAATCAAAATCAAAGATTATTTTAATTGATCTGCCTCTTAATTTGACTACTGCTTATGCTTATATAAAGACTAATAGTGATTATGACTGTAATCTTATTTCTAGTTTAGATGATTTAGATATTATTAAAAATAATTCTTTAGATTTTACAACTTTTTATTTTGTACCATCAAATTTTATAGAACAAATCCCTAATTTAATAAATGAAATTGATCTACTTTATAATCATGGATCATTTTCTGAGATGGATAAAATAACAATTGATTTTTACTTAGATGTCTTAACTAATAGAATCAAGTGTAATTATGTATATGAGATAAATGCTAATAAACCTAAATTAAATAATTGTGGTCATATTGAAATTCCTTCTTCAGAATTTGGTTTTCCAGAACATATGAAACTTATCTCAAAGTATCCTGCTGTTATTGATCCTGAAAGATATGTTTGCTCTTTATATAAAAACAGTAAATAATAAACTGCCAACTTCTTACATAATCAGATTTTGGATTTACTAGTATTTTGAATTAAATGGATATCATAAATTTTAGAAAATTGTTGCTTTAAGAAATTTAATACTTTAGTCACTTATTATATTAGCGCTATAAATTCTTCAAAAGCAAATATTGAAAATCCTTATCCTAATATTGGTCATGTATTAATTGATCCAGCCATAATTCCTTTGCAATTTATTAATATGAAAAATAATAATTTAAATACAGAAATGAGCGTTAATTTGTTGAACTTCTTTAGAATCATCTAAGAGTAAAGTACTTAGATTTTCAATTCTAAATCCCTCTTCTCTTGCTATTTTCACATAAGGGTGAAACCACTTTAACCTAGCGTAAGGAAGAGATTTTTTTTGCTTAAAAGGGTTTAGATTGACATGTGTTGATTGGTTAATAATGATTTCACAATCATTTGAATAACACATTCTGAAAAAAAATCTTAAATCACTTGGCAGAAGATACTGCAATCCTCCAAAAGCTACAACTAAATTACACCTCTATGTCAAATTCTTTAAGTGATTTTTATTTGTAAGATCTACTAAACCACAATTCAAGTTTGGATAACTATTTTGAAGATAATCAACAACTGGTTAAGTGAAATCGGAAGCTTCAAAATTAATCATTTCAGAAAAATTGGAAAAATAGTTAATTTCTCTAGCTAGGAACAGATTTAGAAATGTGATCCTCAAATTTATCATGATCAATTTCTCCAAAATCCCAACCGCCCCTTTTGGCATCTAAATTATCACCAACACTAGTCATTTTATAAAATTATAATTTTAATAAATCTTATATTACTCTAGTATAAAATGAAATTTTAATTAAATTCTTATATAAATAAATTAATTTAACAACTCTTTTAAATGTACTCCAAAACGCTTAATTTTGTATGAATCCATACAAGAATATTTCGAGCAAAAATCTTTTCTAACCTCTTGTAAATATTCATTCTTCCACCAAAGATAAACATTATCCCAAATTTTGTTAATCTGATTTGCTGCTTCAATTGGGGAATCAAAAAATATCCCTACTTCATTTAGCTTTTTGAAATCGACTTCACACTCCATGGGAACAGGCCATAAATCTTGATCCCAAAAAATAATTGTTGGTATATTAGCCGCTAAGGATTCCAAATATGTTGAGGCATTATAAGTTGAAATTAGTATTCTTGACCTTCTTACTTCTCTTGATAAAGAAAATGATCCATAATCCAATTGTACATCAGGAAATTTATCAAGCCATCTATTTTTTTGATCCCACCCATAATCTGCTTTAGGATAGATTCTAACTTTGACCTCTTTTTTGATTAAATCTTCTAAATTACCGTAAAAGCTATAAAGATCTTTAAAGTAACTTAAATTAAGAGATGACAATGGTTTTGATTCAAGGCCTAGTGAATATTTAGGACTTAAACCTGTTACTAAAAGAGCATTACCTAGAGGATTAAATTGATTTTTTTTTAATCTATGCCAGTATTGTCCAACATTAATAATCTTTTTGCCATCAGTTCCGAACCATCCATTTGAAAACAAAATATCAGCGACATTCCTTTCTATTTCTGTTCCAACATTATACTTATTAATCTGTCCTCCATGTTGACCCAAAACAAACTTTGCTCCTTTTTTAATTTGGATAGCACTCAATATTTTATATTCATCACAACCGTCGTGATGAATATTAGAAGAAAAAATTAAATCTGCTTTTTTATTAATACAAAATTTATTTGCGGCATAATAAAAAACATCAAAATTCTCCATAAATGATTTTGGCAGCCATTGTGATATTGATTGTTTGACAAACTTTATTAATGCATCATCATTTTCACTAAATGGTAAGAACCAATTTCTATCAATATATTTGGGATTATTACTATAAAAATTTGTTAAATCGGGATTTAAAATAATTACTGATTTTGTAAAAAATTTCAATTTGAAAATGTTTATTAAAGATATTTCAGGATTTAAAAGGTAAATTAATTTTCTTTTTGAGAAACTAAGTTTTAAAAAATTCTTTAAAAAATTTTTTATCCTGATTTTTATAAATGAGAGAGAGAAAAGTTTTAACTTAAAATGTGAATTAACTTTTGTCGAAGATAAATATTTAAAAGTTGTTTTTCTAAAATTAACCTTTGTAAATAGTCGTAGCAAATCAGAAAAGAATAAATGATTCCACAAATCATCATGAAAAAATTTTACTGCTTCAGAAGTATCAATAGGAATAAATTGATCTTTAGATAAATTATGAAATTCTTTTACAAAGTAATCTTTTTCTTTTTCTAATTTTTTTCCTAAATTAGAGATGGTATTATATCTATCGACGCATACAGATATATAAACATAAAGCCAATATCCAATTATTAAATTCCATTCTTTCTTATTAATTTTCTTATTATGAATAAGGTTAAGTTTGTTAGCCAGATCTGGCAAAATTGATTTATGTAATTTATTAATATATTTAAAATCTCTTAAAGACTTTTTCGAGCTAGCCCAATGATAATTTAATACTTTATTCAAACCTATTAATTTTGACTTCGAATTAAAGGGTATGCACCATTCCCCTAAAAATATTTTTTTGTAATTATTTTCTTGATTGTTTTGGTTTAAATATGTTGTAATAATCTCTATCATAAAAAAATAAACTTAATATAAATTTATCATGATAGTTAAGTAACTATTTAACAAATTTTAATTATCAACAATTTAATTAAGAAAGAGTTAGTGGGGATTGATTTATTATTCCCGGACAAGGAATAAGTTTAACCGGTATATTTAGAAAATTTGCTTCTAATGCAACTGAACTATATGTAGCATATACACATTCTGCTCTTATAAATAATTCTGAAATATCAAGATTTGAGAACTCTGCATTAAAAGGTAATTTATATTTATCAAAAGAAATCTTTGATCTAGGATGGGCTTTAAAAATAAATTTATATTGACTATTCTCTTTGATTAATTTCAGAGCAAATTTATAAACGATTTCAAAATCATGGAGACCTGCTGCTATCAAAATAAAATCTTTAAATTGATTTAATTTAATATTATATAAATAAGAAAGCCTTGGGATTTTTTGTAAAACAGTAATATTAGAAAACCCAGAATTTTCATAGACTATTTTTGAACTTTTATCTTCAGCTAAAACAGACTTAGGAATAGGAACAGATTTAATATAATTTAGATTATCAAATGGAATTTCTTTTTCTGAAATACTATAAACAAGTTTTAGCATGGATGACGGGCCATGCTGAAAACCAACTGTTTCAAGTCTACTATTCTTATGCAAAGAGTAGCTTATCATTCTGCCAAAAGCATATTCATGTAGATAATAAATATACTTATCTGCATTAACTTTTTTTATAGCTAAATTTAAACACTCATAATTAAGAATGAGAGCTAGTACTCGTTGAAAAGATAAAACAAGTTCAGATTTTATACTTTTAGTAACATTAATAACTCCATAATAATAATTTTTCTTTAATAATCTATTAAATTTAAAAAGGTAAATAATAGAATTAAAAAAAGATTTTAGGATTATTTTTAGATTTATATAATCATCTATAATTATGTGTCTTTTTTTAGAAGAAGATAGTGAGATTCTTGATTTTATAGCCTTAATTATATCTATATTCTGATGTAGTCCATCACAAATTATACTGGTAAAAAATTTATCATTTTTCTTAACAAGAAAATTATACTTTTCCTCTAAAAATAAATTTTCCTTAAAATGAAGTGGGTACCTAGTAAAGTAGATATTTTTTGCCTTATGATCAATCTTTTTTGAGAATAATAATAAAGGATATAAAAATAAATGATATAGAAAATATTTTAATAATAATCTTAAATAATTAAAATAACTTGAAAAGAAAGAATTTTTTAATCCTAAACGAATAAATTTATTTTCTTTTTTACTATTTAAAAAAGTCTGCACTTTTATTTTTAAAACCGAGCTAATCGATTCATAAAAATAATCATCTCCGCCATTAATTAAAATATGTTCATAATTATGAATTAAAACCAATTCCTCTATCAATTTTATGTTGCATATATTATTAAAAGTATTAAAAATTTCATTTCTTTTATTTGACAAATCTGTGAAGTAAAATAAAGATAAATCATTATTTAATATTAATTCCTCTTTTAAAAATAATGAATTAAGATCTGCTACCCAATCAGTATAAATTTGTCTTTGCTCTAGCGCTATTTGGTTGAGACGCTTTTCATTATTTCTACAAATAAAATTTCTATTTTCTTCTTTTAAAAAACCAATTTGATAATAATCATTAAGACCATCATTATTAGAGATATATGGTATTGTGGTTCGAAAATTTATTAAAAGAGATCTCATTTACAAATAATTTATAGGAAGATATGAATTTGTTAATCAAATCATGAATTCTTAAGGTAGATTAAAAATAGTATTTATATAAGTCTATTTATATATGATTAATAATTTATTTATTATTTAATTTTCTTTATATAAAGATAAAATAAAATAAATTACATCTTGTACTAAAGTTATCTACGTTATAAATGGTAAAATTTTAATTAATTTTTAGATAAATTTTTTATTTTAAAAATCAGGTTTTATTAATCTAAAGATTTGATCAATTATTAATATAATATATTTTCCTAAAAAGGATAATTTATATAAAAAAGATTTTTATATTGGTTTTTTGAATTATGATTGAATTTATAATTTTCAACAACTAATCTTAATTTAATATTTCTAAAATCAATCCAAACAATATCTAGGAGAATTATTATGAAAAATATTTGTATTATTCCTGCTAGGATGGGAAGTTCAAGATTTCCAGGCAAACCTCTTTATAAAATCTCAGGCAAGGCTTTAATTCATCACGTTTATGATAATTGTAAAAAGTCAAAATTATTTAAAAAAATTATAGTAGCTACTCCTGACAAAGAAATTAAAGAATTCTGTATAAATATAAACGCTGAATACATCATGACTTCAAATGAACATAAAAGAGCTTCTGATAGATGTAATGAAGCGATATTAAAATTAGAAAAAACATCCGAATATTTTGACATTGTCACAATGGTTCAAGGTGATGAACCGTTAGTCAGCTCTGAAGTAATCGATAAGATAACTAATGCTCTAAGAATTGACAAGAATGTCAAATGTGCGAACGGATTTGGGAATATAGAAGTATCTGAATTAAGAAACAAAAACTGCATAAAAGTTTTGAAAGATATTAACGATAATGCAATCTATATGTCAAGAGAACCAATACCTCACAATGCAAAAATAAACGTGAATGTGGGTAAACAAGTTTGTGTAATTCCTTTTAGATCAGATTTCTTAAAATTATATAGCAAGCTTGAAGCAACCCCTTTAGAAATTGCCGAATCAATTGATATGCTTAGAATAATTGAAAATAATTATAAAGTAAAGATGGTAAATGTCGAAGGTTATTTTCAACCAGTTGATGTTATTGAAGATGTTAATCTTGTGGAAAAATTCTTACTTAGGAAATTTAAAAATCAGGTTTTAAATGATGCAACATAACTGAATCAATAGAAAATGCTACAAATGTAGCTCCATTTCTTATAGTATTTTTTAAATCTAATGAATTAGGCTCAACAATATGGATTCCAAAGGGTATTTCGTAAACTTCACAATGTTTTTTAATTTTGTTGAAAGCATTTTGAAAAATTTCAGACTCAAAATTGCCACATATGCCCAAAGATGCTGAAAGGTCATAAGGACCAATTAAGATTGCATCTAAATTTTTATATTTAAGAATATCTTCAAGATTACTCAAAGCCCTTTTAGTTTCAATCATAGCTACTAAAAATGGTCTATTTTGACCTTCAACTTCTTTTTTGAAGTTTATTCCATACTGATTTGATCTAGAAAAACCTACACCTCTATTTCCTTCTGGTGGATAAGTTACAGATTTATAAATTTGATCTAATTGTTTACTATCTTCAATCATTGGGACTATAAAACCTTGAAAACCCAAGTCAACAATATTTTTTACGGATAAAGGACTATTTGATTGCAATCTCACAAAAGGTAAAACTGAATTTAAGGATATAGCTCTTATTATTGAAGATAAATTTTCTCTTGAAAAAGATCCATGTTCCATATCGATAACTATCCACTCATATGCTTGTGATGCTGAAAATATTTCTGCTATATCTGAAGAAGGAATTTGCATCCAAGTGCCTATTGAAGGTTTTGAAGCTTTTAAAGAGTCTCGAATTTGATTAATTGTTTTCATTTTTAAAATCTGTAAATAAATAAGTATAGTATTTAGGTATATGTTTAAAGTTTAAGTGATATCTTCGGTAAGCAAAGTCAATTAAAAATTCATTAGCTGCGATAGAGTCAGAAAAAGAATCGCCAAAAAATATATACTCATTCTTTAAATCTTTCCTAAAAAATTTCTTTATATTTTTTATTTTAGAAGAAGGGCTTCCATAGATATTTGACATTGGAATATTTAAACTAATTTTTTCAGAAATCATTCGAATCTCATCCTCTGGAGTTGCAGATACTATATAAATTTTTTGCTTATCTTCAATTGCTTTTATAAATTCTAAAATACCTGGGACCCAATTTGAATCAATTACTAATTGGAATACGTTTTCTCGAAATCTTTTCAGGTAATGATCAACTAAACTTTTAGTACTCCTTAATTTGCAGAGCTCTAAATATAAAGGTATTTTTTCATATCTACTAATGCCTCCATTTTTGTAATGATGTTCCTTAATTAAAGGGATGGCAAATTTATAGTCTGAAAATAAATTGATATATGATTTAGTTTTTGCTTCAACAGATTCTTTTATAATTCCATCAAAATCAAAAATAAAATATTTATACTTTTTAATAAAGAAAGAATAATTGAATTTAGTTAACATTAAATAATCTTTTAGTATGTGTAGTCATCAATTTGCTGTCTTTGTATTGAATCAGAGATAGTAGGACAACAAAAACCTGCACCGTGAATAAGTTGATAAAAAAGAGATAAAGTAAGTACTTCACTGGTATGATATTCATCAACATTTAGGATGACGGTTTTATATTTCCCTTTAATCTTTGGTTCCTTTGCTGATATTAAGCATGCCTTACATCCCATTTCTAAGGCAAGATCTAGAGCTAAACAAATATTCTTAGAATATCCTGAAGAACTTACTCCAATTATCATTGTTTTTGTTATTAATTCACTTGACAAACCTCTAAGAGAAATAGTCAACCAATTTTTAACCCATTGATCATGGGACACATCGTTTATAAGCGAGCTAGCTAAAATACCACTCCCGGGAGCAGATGCAGATTTATTTGTTAATCTAGCTATGTCGATAGCTCCATGATCACAAACAGCTAAGTTCCCTCCATTACCAACAGTCAAGATACGAGAGGATAAATTAAACTCTTCTTGTACTTTCACCCAGATATTTGATGAAACAACATCTTCAAAAATTTGAGTAAAATTCGAAAACCCAGGAATGATTTTATTTGAAGTATGCTGATAATTAGATAAGGTCATTTCAAATTATTTTGAAGGTAATTTACATTCAATATTATAAATTTAATTATAGTGATTTCAGGTATTTTGATGATTTTTATTTTTTAAAGTAGTTAATTTCCTAAAGTACTGTTAATAAAGCTATATTAAATTCAGATTAATTAAGTATTTTTTATTCCCAAGAGGGGTTCCCATCACTATATTTACAAGGTATGTATGTGATATTAGCAATTAATCTATCTTCCTCACAAAATCCTCCTCTATGGAAACCACTTGTATCCATTAAAACAACTTCACCTTCCTCACCAATTGCTTTAAAAACATTTGCTTGATTATCAAAAAATTTTTCCTGAGAGAAAGATTTAGGCGTATTAGTTTGATTTCTAAATATATTTCTTAAATAAAAATGATTACTTGTTTTATGCGAAGCTTTAACAAATTCAGTCGGACCATTAGAGATAGTAACTTTTTTTATTATAAGAAACAATTTAATCATTTTTTTACTCTCAGGATCTCTGTGCCAATTTTGAGAGGAAATTCTCTCGGATTTTTTATATGGCTTATGAAGCCAGTAATCCGCACTATATAAAAAACAAGGGCATTCGAAGTATCGCGAGACTAAACTTAAAAGGTACCTACTATTGCCAAGAGCTAGCAAATATGGATCAGGATTATGTTCTAATACACTAGAACCATAAATCACATAATTTCCTTTCTCTCTAGAATTAGCATCTACTTCATAATCAAAAAGTCTATTTGCCTGTTTTTTTATTTTTTTAAAAAGGTAACTAGAATTTATATCTTCTTTAAAAATTGTATGCCATTTTAGTTTTAAAACCCCTTTTTCATTCAATTCTATTAATTTTTTATCTTTATTTTGCTTCTTTGATTTGAAAATCAATTGCCCTCCAAACAAATTTTTCTTAATAAGTTTCTTTATATCAAAAAAAATATTTATGAATAATTCTCTAAATAGTTTTAAATTCATTAGTTAACAGTCTTCATCACTTAATATCCTGCCCAATTTCTTCATGGGAGGTTCAACGTTTCCAAATTCAGCTCCCCATAAGAAAATCTCTATACCCATATCAAAAATATTTTTATGTAACTCCTTTAATTTGTTTATTGGATAGCCCATTTTTGGTGCATGATACTCAATCATTAACTGATCAGGAAAAATTTTTAACTTATACATCTTTTCCAGTATCTCAAACTCTGCACCCTCCACATCTAATTTAAGAGCGACATAGTACCCTTTGTTTTTTTTATTTTTGACAAATTCAACAATATCGCAATATCTTATTAAGTTAAACCTAAAAAAGCGTAAAGACTTTTTGAATTTAAAATTAAATAAATCTCTAAAGAACATTCTAATTGCCATAGAAAATAGTCCTGTAGAACCTGCGCCATAAGACCACCAAAAAATTCTAATAGTATCTTTTGATCCAACAGCTTTAGGGATTAACTTAACAGAATTATATCTTCCACCCCATTTCTTTAAGTTTGTTCGCATTTCATTAACTTGCATACTATTATTATTTAGACCCCCAATAGCCGGCTCAAAACCTATATAGTCCCAACTACTATTATCCTTCATATATTCAGAAAAGGCCCAAATACTTTGACCTCTATTTACACCGCAATCAATAAATAATTTCATTCAAAATAAAATCCTTTTTTATCTTACATTAGAAAATAATTTTCCTTTGATTTTAAGCACTTAACTTTAGTTCTTTATATATTCTCATTACAAATATTTTTATCATTGAAACCTTTTGAAAATATGATTAAAAAGAGATGAGAATTTTCCTTTATTATATTTTTCTGCATGTGCTTTTTCTACTAAAGTAAATCCTTTCGTAAAAATAAAATCCAAAGTACTTTCATAATCTAAATTTTTTTCATTTAACTCCACTAAAAGTGATTTAACATTTAGATTACTTAAGGTGTCTTTAGCACCTTCTAGAATTAATTTCTCATTTCCATCTACATCAATTTTTATATGATTAGGAAAAACATTGATCATTTTTAGAAATTTATCAAGAGAAATGCCAAAAATACCTTGAAAATGAATAGGTATAAACTTATTGTTTTCAAAATCAATATTATTATCAAATGAATTTAATGCGCCTCCCCATACATAAGATGAAATGTTAAATTTGGAAAATTTTGTTTTATCATGCATTGCGACTGAATAAGGTGTTATGAAATTGCTAAAATTATTTGCTCTTATGTTCAAATTTAAAAGTGCATAATTTAAGGCATCAGGCTCTATAGAAATTACACTGTGCTTTCTATATGCAGCATATAAGCTATAAAGACCTACATTTGCCCCTATATCAAGTAAACAATCATCTTTATCAAAATTATTAATCCAATTAATTGTTTCAGGTTCCTTAGTTTCAAATGAAAATGCTCTCATTCTTGTTTCATGGCCCATATCTAAAATTGAAAATATTCTTTCTTTTTTGAAATAAACGTACGAATATTTTTCAATTCTAAGTTTGTCTTTTAACCTTATATACTTAAATTTAATTTTTAAATATTTATTCTGTAAGATTTTTACAAATTTGTTTTTTAACAGATTCTTCTTAAGAATCTTTATAGTTTCCTTCATTTGTAAATTATGAAAGATAATACATTATTTAAATTCTAAATTATTAATAATTGATATATATATCAGCTTTAATAAATGTTTTTAGAAAAATTTAAATGGAGCCATGATGAAGGGTCAATATAGTGCTGTTGCGGCTAATTCAAAAGTGCTTATGAGGTTGATTGGATTAGACCATCAACAAGTAAATCACAATATTGGTTTCAAGCATGGAAGATCAACAACTATTAACATTTTTTTTAAAAAGTGCTTTAATATCAAAAAAATTATTTATAAATAATTCTCTTATTAATTTTAACTTCATTTAATTAACAATCCTCATCACTTAATATCCTACCCAATTTTTTCATAGGCGGTTCAGTATTTCCAAATTCAGCCCCCCATAAGTAAATCTGTACACCCATATCAAAAATGTTTTTATGTAACTCCTTTAATTTTTTTATAGGATAACCAATTTTTGGCGCATGATATTCAATCATTAATTGATTGGGAAAAATATTAAATTTATACATCTTCTCTAAAATCTCAAACTCTGCCCCCTCTACATCTAATTTAAGAGAAACATAATATCCTTTATTTTTCTTATTTTTAACAAATTCAACAATATCGCAATACCTAATAAGATTAAACCTAAAAAAACGTAGAGACTTTTTAAATTTAAAATTTAATAAATCTCTAAAAAACATTCTAATTGCCATAGAAAATAGCCCTGTAGAACCTGCACCATAAGACCACCAAAAAATTTTAATTGTATCTTTTGATCCGACAGCCTTAGGTATTAATTTCACAGAATTATATCTTTCTCCCTATTTTTTTAAATTTTTTCGCATTTCATTAACCTGCATACTATTACTATTAAGTCCACCAATAGCAGGCTCAAAACCTATATAGTCCCAACTATTATCACCCTGCATATATTCAGAAAAAGCCCAAATACTTTGTCCCCTATTTACACCACAATCAATAAATAATTTCATTAAGAATTAAATTCTTTTTTAATCGTACATTAGAAAATAATTTTTATTTGAATATTTGAAATTATCTTTAGTTCTTTATATATTATTTTTTTATATCTAAGAAAATTTTCTATATCCATCATTGATAAATGAGATCCTTTTAGGCAATAACCTAATCATTTTTTACAGTTAATTGCATCTTTCAAATACAAAAAATTTCAGATTATATTTATTTGACATGCTTTTTAGATAGAGTTTAAATCTTTCAGTAAAAAGCATTTTATCTTTTTGAGGTTTAGAAATATATCATAGTAAGCATTATATTTATTCAAGAAAAATCTTTAATTTCAATTACAGCTTTTTCTATGGAATCCCCTTTATCTCATTATTGAAATGGCTTAAAGATATTAAAGTAAATAAAAGAATTAATATAAAGTCTAAATATTATTATTTTTTTTCTTTATGCCATAAAATTTACGATGAAACATTCTTTGATTAGTATCAAAATTTATAAATGCTAATAAAAATTGTAAAGAAATAATACCCAAAATAATAAATACCCCAACAGTTCCTGGAGAAGAGAATTCTTTTGAAAGATAGCTTTTAACCAATGAAAATAATCCAACTATAAGAAATCCAGTAAATGCTAAGATTCCAGAAATTAATTGAATTGAACCCGAATTGAAATCCATTATTAAATATTGATATACAGTTCTTTTTATGAAAACCTCCAAATGTTTTTTAACAAAAAATGGTATTGATTTTAAAGGCTTTAGTGAACTTATTTCGTTTCCATATTTAGCAGGCATTGGGATTTGTTCTATATAGATATTTTCTAAAGAACATCTAAATAAAAGATCAGTCTCAAAAAAATATCTATTATTTGTTTTTTCTAATTCAGATAATCTTAAGGTATTTATTCGATAAGCAAAAAAACCATTAGTGGGATCAAAAATCTCCCAATAACCTGTTGTCATTTTAGAAATATAGCTTAAAAGAATATTTCCTATCAATCTAACTTTTGGCATTAAAACTAAATCCTCTACTCTTGAGAGTCTGTTACCTTTGCAAATGCAGCTTTCTCCCCTAATTACAATACTCGAAAGTAAAGGGATATATTTTGGATCCATCTGTCCGTCAGAATCAATTTTAATTACTACTTCTATTCCATTTTCTGAAGCGAACTTAACACCCGTTTTAAACGCTGCACCAACACCCTTATTATTTTTATGATTTATCACCTTTACTTTGTTAGTTTTAAAATTATCTTTCAAGAACTGGCCAGTATTTAATGGACAAAAATCATCAATACAGATAACTAAATCTACATATTTAAGACACTCTTTAACCACCTCAATTACATATGACTTAGTTTTATAACAAGGCAAAATTACAGCAACTTTATCCTCATAATTAAATTTTTTTAAGAATTCTTTGAAATTTTCTATTCTTTTTTCTTTACCATTCATATTATGTAGTTAATATATAATTAAAACCTTAGCCAAATAAATAATTCTTGAAAAGTATAAAAATCAATAATCTTTTACTATTACCTTCTTTTTTTATTTTCATTATATTTTGTTTATTCTTCTTTTATTTTTCTAAAGGTAATACTTATTTATTTACGTCCGATTTCTCCTTCTATCATGATTATGCAAATAGTTTACTAGGTGACTTTGCTTCTGATTTATCAGATCAAATCTATATGAATAATGATAATCAGGAATGGAATCCTTCACCTTTTTACTCCCTTATTTTTTTATCCCCAATAACATTACTTGGCTCAAAAGAATTATTTTTTCTTGAGGGACTAATAATGGGTTTATTGATAATTTACAACTTTTTAATTGCAATATATAAATTAAATATTTCTATTGATAAAAGAACAGTTTCTTTAATATTATTATTAATTACTTTATTTCCAAGTTTTCTAATAGAGACTATAACTGTTTCTACAAATTCTGTATTTCTTTTATTTGGATTATTATCTTTTAATTCAAAGAGTCCTTTTTCTAGAATATTTTGTTTAATAATATGTTCTCTAATAAGAGCAAATTATTTATTATTTATAATTTCAATAATTTGTTCAAATTTAATTTTCAAGCCAGAAGGCTTCAAAAAATTTATTTTATTAACAATTCCATCGATAGCAACCTATATAATTACATATAAATTAACTTTCTCAAGTTATCCAGGATCAGAATTCAATTATTTGTTACTAGCTGAAGGACAAAATTTAAGTATCTTGCATAACTATTCACAGAATATTTTTTCTGATTTACTTATAAGTGAAAATATTAATTCCATTATTTTTTGGGATGCCAATATCCTTGAAATATTAAAATTAATTTTTTCAAGTCAAGAGAATTTAGCATATTTTATAAACTTATGGATAACAAAAATCTCATTAACTTTGGGTTATTTGCATGATGGTCTAACTACTACTAATTCAGGTTTATGGTTTTTGAAGGCATGGAGAACAATATATTTCTCGATAATTTCATTACCAGCGTTTTATATAGCCTCCCTTGAATTATTCTTAAATCGTTTTTCGAGTATTGAGAAAACCGTTATTTTGTCAGGGATATTTATGGTTATTTTAAACTCAGCATTGATAGGTTTACCAAAGTATTTTATTGGTATTCATGCAATATTTATATATGTATTGATTTTATTTCTTAGTAATCTTAGTTCTTTTCAATTAAATATTGAAAAGAAAATTAAGTGATGCCATAGTGAGGTCAAACCTTACCATAAAAATTGAATAAAAGGCAAAAAGTATTCAAGCCATATCATATAAAACTTGTTAAAGATAATTTAATTAAAAAAAATTAATTCCAGCTTTTTATCGACTATAAGTATAGAAATTACTAATAGATATAGAACCCAGTATTCCCTAAAAAATCACTTAAATTAATAATCAATATTTTGAGATTATTTAAAAAATTGAAAAGTTAAAGTCTTAAAAAGAAAAATTCTATATATTTGAGATTGAGATATAAATTTCTATATTAATAGAAAATTAGGATTAATTTAAAATTTTGAAAATTTTCATCCCTTAACATTTGAGATATATGAATAGAATTAAAGAATTACCTGAAAAATATAAAAAAATTTATAAAGATTTTTATAAGGATTATGCTTTATCAAGAACCTTTATGAGAAAAATAATTTCTTTTTTTGAATCCTGGTACCATAAAGAAATTTCAAATATGGGTAATGAGAATGAAACTATTCTAGAAATAGGTTGCGGATCTTTGAATCATATTAATTATGAAAAAAAGTTTTTAAGTTATGAAGTTGTTGAGCCTAAGGAGTTCTTAATAAATCAAGCAGAAAGAAAGAAAAAAATAATTATTTCCAAAACTTACACTTCTCTTGATTGTATTCCATCTAATAAAAATTATTCTAAAATTATTTCAATAGCCGTTTTAGAACACGTTAATAACTTAGAAGAGCATATATTAAAAATTATTGATTTATTACATCCAAATGGTATTTTTGCTGTAGCAATACCAGCAGAAGGTGAGTTTTTATGGTGGCTAGCATGGAGATTAACATCTGGGATAAGTTTTTGGCTTAAGTATCGTCTAGATTATGGGATAATTATGAGATATGAACATATAAATAATTCTACGGATATTTTAAAAAAACTCAGAAAATATTTTTTTATTTATAAGCTTAATTCTTTTCCATTGAATATAAAAAATTTTAGAATTTATATTACTTTGGAATGCAAATTGAATAAAAGAAATTTTTAGTATGAGAAGAGATTTTATTTGTTTAACTAGATTAATAGTCGATTCTTTGCCAAAAAAAATTAGAAATAGCTATTTACTTTTTAAATTAGCCAAACACATTTTTAATCTACCAGAAATCTTATATGAATTTAGGTCTAATTTTGATAAGGGATTATATGATGACTTATCAATTTTTTACAAGAAAGATTCCCCATATAAACTTAAAAGAACTTCCCAATATACAGATATCAATTCAAAACATATAAAACAAATAATCTCCTTAGTAAAGAAAGAGAACCCAAAATCCATATTGGATGTAGGTTGTGGGACAGGATATCTTGTAGATCTTATAGAAAAAGAAAATTTCAATAAATTTATTTCGGTTTTAGATTACAATATTCCTCCTGCCCTTAAAAATAAAAGCAAATATAAATGCTTTGAAGGTGACATACTAGAAAAATTAAAACTTTTCAAAGATGACAGTTTTGAACTTGTTATTTGTACCCATGTATTGGAACACATAAAAAAACCCGAGTTAGTTTTAAGAGATTTAAGAAGAATAAGTTCCAGGAATCTTTTGATAATTTGTCCACTAGAGAATAATTTTAAATGGGGAATGAATTATCATATAAACTTTTATAAGGATGAATTATCCTTTCAAAAATTTGTTAAAAGTATTGGATATGTTAAAGAAAAATTATTGAAAGCATCTAATTTTTATAAATTTTTGGGTGATCTTATGTATGTTGAAACTTACATGTAAATTACTTAAATGCGTTTAAATTTGATTCAATTTTTGTTTTGCAACTAAGAAATTTCCAAAAGTATATTTTAAGCTAAAGAATTTTTTAAAAAGCATAAAAATGTACCCATAAAAATCTTCATTAAAAATTTATTACTAAAACATATAATAATAAATGGAGCCAAGCGGACTCGAACCGCTGACCCCCTGCATGC
>CEPJ01134403.1_pt1 | contig 31896 bp, 24 predicted proteins | sample 530561 | NCBI WGS metagenome assembly CEPJ01 (sample SAMEA2620404, study PRJEB7988) | marine metagenome | biome: marine biome (ENVO:00000447); feature: surface water layer (ENVO:00002042); material: "saline water (ENVO:00002010), including plankton (ENVO:xxxxxxxx)" | depth 5 m
TAATTGGAGGATCTTATAATCCAGAAAAAAAAATATATACACTTACGCATTCTTTCCCATATATATCAAAACCTGAATTTGTATCTGATTCCCCATCTAATTTATTATCATTTATTCCTATCCCCACATCAGATCAGATGGGCTGTAATTTAATCTCTTTTCCTACTAATGGCCCTGCAATTTCTAAATACATTAATAATAAAACTAATGAAATTATTGAGATGAGATCATTCCCTGAACAAAATGCAGCATTAAAATCTATTGATTTTCCTCCACAAATGGAATCAAAATTAAGCGTTCTCGAGGCAAATTTTGAACAAAAAAAATTACCTGTCAGGCAAAATGTTAGTTATCAGTTTTATCTAGCAAAAAATTTTAATCAAGTTAAAAATTTTCCTGATAAACACACTGAAATTCCATTAGGACATAAAGTATTTTCATTCCCTAGGAGGAGTTATCAATGGGGCAATGGATGGATAAGTAATGATATCGATACTGAAATATTAATTTGGATTTATGATGAAGAATTTTCAGATAAGAGTATTGAATGTAAATTGGTGATTTATTCAGAAAAAATGCAAGAAATTATAATTAGTAAAGTTTTATATTCTGGAAATTCTTATACATTCAAAGTAAGCGAAATTTTCCGCAATGCAGAAATAAATTTTCCCAAAGAAAAAGTGCCTATTTATTGGAATTTTGTACATGAAAAGGTAAGATCAGAAACATTCTCAATAATTAAGGTTAGTAATCAAGGAGAAAACTACATAGCAGGTGAACATGGCTATTAGTAAAAATTTATTGTTTATAGTAATTACATAAATTTTTATAGTAATTTTTATTTTTTAATAATATTTTTTTTGCAAATTTATATTGATTTGAATGATCAATTGTTATTCCTCTGCCGACACAAAATAAATAAAGAAATAATCTTGGTATTATTATTTTTTTAAATATCCTGTTTTTATAAAATATTGGTGTCACATGTTCTTTGTCATATCTATTTAGTTTTAAACTTTTTGCCTTTTCGAAAGCATTAAAACTGATGAATTCGGGTAGATTATACGATAATCCTGCTACGCCCGTATAGTCTAAACGAAGATTAATATGGAGAAATAAAAGTATATTTGATAAAAAAGTATTTTTTAGAGGATTATCAGCAGTAAATCTGATTATAGTTTTATAATTTTTTTTGATATTAATTATTTCTAAAAATCTTGAGTAAACATTTTCTAAATTTCCTCTATAAATTTTAATCTTAAACTTTTGACAAAAATCTTCTATTTCATCATCATTTTTCTCAGTTGATGTTGCAACATATAAATCTGCTTTTGGAAAAGTTATTTTAGCAGAGTAAACAACCCATAATAATAGAGGGAACTTACCTATCTTCATCATAGTCTTACCTGGAAGCCTTTTGCTTCCCATCCTGGCTTGAATAATTACAACTTGCATTCAGTTAACAAAATGAAAAAGATTGCTATTTTTGGTTTAGGTAGCTGGATAGGTTATACATTAGCTAATAGCTTATCAACAAATGGCTTTAAAATAATAGGAAGTTGTTCAGATTTTAAATTTGCAAATATTTTGGAGAAATTAGAATTTAAGGTGTATGAAAGTATAAACAAATTAGTTTCTAATTTAGATAAGGTTGATTATGCAATTTACTCTATACCGCCTAATGATAGAGAGACATTTATTTTAGAAAATATTTTTAGAAAAAATATACCTATTACTTATTTATCAAGTTCTTTAATAAATCAAAGTCTAGATAATAAAAAATTTTTACTTTATAGAGAATATTCGGAAAGGAAATTAAGAAGTGAAAAATATATAAAAAGTAATTTTAAATATTACAATATTGTTAGATTCTGTTCTGCTCATGGGTTTTATAGAAGAAGAGAAACTAGAACCGATTTATTATTAAAAAATATTTTTCAAAAAAAAGAAATATATTTAGATTTTGATTACTATCAAAATAGATGTTCAGTTGATGATTTTAAATCATTAGCACTGGATCTGGTTAACTTCAGTAAAAAAAGAATTTTTACAATTGGAACAAGAGATATTTTAACTCAAAGGGAGTTCATTGAATTATTAAAAGAAAAATTGATCGGCAATGGTTTTTTAGTTAAAAATAAATTTATCAATTTAAAAGAGAATAATTATTCAGTTCTAAATATCTCATCTTCTCCTTCGATAGAGTGTATCAATGAGGGGACAGAGTTAATTAATTCATATAGCCATAAATTTTTGATCGATAGTATAATAAATAAAATGAATAATGAATTAAGTGGAATTTATAGCAGATATCGCATCTAATCATAATTCTGATATCTCTACACTTTTTGAATTGATTGATGCTTGTAGTAAATCAGGAGTAACGTGTGTAAAATTGCAATCATTTAAGGCATCAAAACTAGTTTCTAATAGTGGATTTAATTCTCTTGGAAAAACTGGAACTCATCAAGATAAATGGAAAGAATCGGTATTTGAATCTTATAAGAAGGCTGAGACTCCTTTGGAATGGTTGGAAAAAAGTTTTTCAGAATGCGAAAAAAAAGGATTAAAGTTAATGACATCCCCCTATGATGAAATCAGCTTGAAAGATTCATTAAAATATATTGATGGTATAAAAATAGGATCTGGAGATATAGATAATGATCCAATATTAGATGTCGCATTTAAAACTAAATTGCCAATATACATCGCTACTGGAGCATCTGATTTTAAAGATATTCAAGTAACTATGAATAAATATGAAAAAATTAGAAGTAATTTTTCTAATATTTCAATAATGCAATGTAATACTAATTACACAGCTAATAGATCCATGTCCGCATCTGAATTTGCTCATCAATATATGAATATTAATTTATCGGTATTATCTAAATTCAAAAAATATTTTAAAAATGCCAAATTAGGTTTATCAGATCATACTATTACATTTGATAGTGCTTTGATTGCATCAATTTGTTTTGATGCTGTATGTATAGAAAAACACTTTACTCTCGATTATTCACAAAAAGGTCAAGATCATGCTTTTTCTCTTAACCCTGAAGAGTGGTATGAGATGGTAAAAGTCATAAAAAAATGCAAAAAAATATCGGAAAAATTAAGTTCTTTTGATGAAAAATTAGAACTTTGTTTGGATAATTGTCAGCTTCCTGAAATAGCAAAGTTGTTAATTGGAGATGGAGTTAAGAAAATTCAAGAGAATGAATTGCAATCATCTATTGTTCAAAGAAGAGGAATTGTAATTAATAAAAATTTAAATAAAAATCATATTATTAAAAAAGAGGATATTTGTTTTTTAAGACCACGACCTAAAGATAGTTTTTCTCCACGAGAAATTAACAGTGTTTTAAATAAGAAATTGAACACCTGCTTAAATGAGGGAGATAATATACTAAAACATCATATTGAATAAGAATGTTATTAGTTGTATGTGACCTTAGAAAAGATTATGGAAGGGGACATCAAACAAGAACAAAATTTTTATTAAATAATATATTCAAAGATTTTGAAAATATAGAATTATATATTGATGAATGTTTAACAATTGATAACCTCGAAGAAATAATTTATAAAAAAAAGCCAAGATGTATTTATTTTGATTCTTATTCTCATGAATTTCTTAAATTTCTTAATAGTAAATCCATTCCATTAATATTATTTGGAGATATATTATTAGAATCTAAGAATCATACTTTAAATGATCGATCTTTGATTTTTGATCCTTATAATTGGATATCTAGTAATAAATTATTAAAACCATCTTCAAAAATAGAAATTTATAAAGGTTTAGAGTATTGTCCAATAAAAGTGAAAAATTTAGATCAACTTAAAAAAAATGAGATGTTTGTAATCTTTAGATCTTTAGACTTTCATTATATGAAACATTTAGTTGATATATTGTTAATAAAAAAAATAAAAAAAATATATTTTCATATAAATATTTTTTCAGGTAATTCTTGTTTAGATGATGTTTCTCAAAAAATTAATAAATATCTTATTAATATTCCAAACTTAGAAATCTTTTTTGAGTCTGGAGAATTAGATTATGAAACTTATTTTCAAAGATGTAAATATGTAGTTTCTACTGCTTCAATGTCTTCTGTTGAGGCCATTTCTATGGGATGTTGCGTTTATTTATATTCAATTGCTCTAAATCAAAAAAGTATTCTTAAAAGTTTAATTGATAATCGATTAGCTATTGGTTTGATTAATGATAATAGATACAAAAAAAATTTACAAATTCAAGAGATTAAACACCTTAATAAAAAATTTCAAAAAGCTGATAATAATTTCATAAAAAAAAGTTTAGGATCAAAAATTTTAAATGACTTTAAAAAATGGTACTCAAAAATTTAGAGCATTTAATAAATAAAAAGGGGCTAATCAATACTAAAATTTTTATTTAATTTTAAATTTGAAATTAAACGACTCAAAGTATTCACATCAAGAAAATCTTCATTATTAAATGAGTTATATTCAAAGTTCTCACTTACCTCCTTAAGTGTAGGATTATCAGCAAGAATCCTTGATTTATCCTCATAATTATTTGCGATATAAAAATATTTACCATCGTCTAATGTTGTATAGCTATCAGAAGAAGTAATCATACTTTCATGTAGTTTTTCTCCTGGTCTTACCCCAATTTCTTTTATAGAAATATTTTTATCAATAGCAGCAGCTAAATCAGTTATTCTATAACTAGGTAGCCTAGGTACCAAAATGGTTCCTGGGAATTGATTAGTTATAGAAAATAGGACCATTTCAACTGCATCCTCTAGAGTAATATTGAATCTTGTCATTCTTTTATCAGTCATAGTAAAATATTTTTGAGTTTTGGATTGTTTCATAAATAGAGGAATAACTGAACCTCTGGAACCCATGACATTTCCATATCTAACAACAGAAAAATACAAATCACTATCGCCAACTAAGTTATTAGATGAAATAAATAATTTATCTGCGCATAATTTAGTTGCTCCATAAAGATTAACAGGAGCTGATGCTTTATCAGTACTTAATGCAATAACTTTTTTTACATCTGAGTAAAAACAAGCTTGTATAAGATTATAAGAACCTAAAACGTTTGTTTTTATAAATTCAGTTGGATTAGTTTCTGCAGCAGGTACTTGTTTTAAAGCCGCGGCATGTATAACTGTATTGATTCCCCTTAATGCAAGCTTTATTCTTTCAGAATCTCTTATATCTCCAAGATAATATCTCATAAAAGGGAATTTACTTCTAGGAAAATTCTGAGACATTTCCCATTGTTTTGCTTCATCTCTACTAAAAATTACAAGTCTTTCTATATCCTTGGGATTTTTACAAATTTTATCTACAAAAGCCTTACCAAAACTGCCAGTGCCTCCTGTTAGCAGTATTCTCATTAATTCTAAAATTAAATAACTTTAGAATTATAAAACTAAAAGTATAAATTAGCTAATCTATGTCAATGTATGAAATAAAAGATTTATTTAAAGTATTATAAACTCTTTTAATTTAAAGAAATAACATATAAAATGTATTTTTTTTATTATTAATTTCTTTTATCTTATAATTACTAATAGGATTTTGATTACAACAATAATATTTTTATGAATCATTTTCTAGATCTAATTAAATGTAAAATTTTTAAAACAACTAAATAAATGGATTATAAGAATCAGCTTATAAATTTAATAGATAAAAAAAAAGCAAAAATAGGAATTGTTGGTCTTGGATATGTCGGCTTGCCTTTAGCTTTATCATTTTTAGATAATGGTTTTGACGTTATTGGTTTCGATATTGATAAATCGAAAATTAGACAGATTAATTTAGGTGAAAGCTACATCAAACATATTCCCTCAAACAAAATAAGAAAATCTATTAAATCAAAAAAATTCATTCCAACTTTAGATTTTTCCCTGATTTCAGAAGTTGATGTAATTATTATTTGTGTACCAACTCCTCTAACAAAATATAGAGATCCTGATTTGAGCTTTATTCTTAGTACCATGGCCTCTATAAAGCCCTTTTTAAAAAAAGGACAAATTATTAGCTTAGAAAGCACTACTTATCCTGGAACAACAAAAGATGTTATTTTACCGAGTTTGGAAAAGATTGGTTTTTTAGTAGGTGAAAATTTATTTTTAGTATATTCTCCAGAAAGAGAGGATCCAGGCAATATTAAATATCATACTAGTAATATTCCAAAAGTAATTGGTGGAACGACATCAGCATGTTTAAAAGTGGGTAGAAAAGTATATGGATCTGTAGTAAATGAGGTTATAAATGTTAGTTCTACAAAAGTAGCTGAAATGACAAAATTACTTGAAAATATCCATAGAGCAGTAAATATTGGATTAATGAATGAACTTAAAGTTTTGTGTGATCAAATGGATATCGATTTATATGAAGTAATAGAAGCTGCATCAACCAAACCTTTTGGTTTTGTTCCTTATTATCCTGGGCCTGGTTTAGGGGGACATTGTATACCAATAGATCCATTTTATTTAACTTGGAAGGCAAAAGAATATGAAATGCATACACGTTTTATAGAACTAGCAGGAGAAATAAATAGTGGGATGCCAAAATATGTGATTAGTAAAACTGCAGATTTACTTAATGATCATGGTAAATCTATAAGTAAAAGTAAAATATTAATTATTGGTTTAGCTTATAAAAAAAATGTTGACGATACTAGAGAATCTCCAGCTCTAAAAATCATACAATTATTAATTAAAAAAGGTGCAGAAGTTGAATATAGTGACCCATTAGTCAATAAAATGCCTAAAACTCGAAAGTATAATTTTAATTTAAGAAGTATTGAACTATTGCCTGAAAATATAAAAAAATTTGATGTAACAATAATCGTTACAGATCATGATTCAATAAACTATAAAGAATTGCATGATAATAGTAAATTAATTATTGATACAAGAGGGCGATATAAAAAATGCAAAAATGTATGGCGAGCTTAATTTAATATAGATTTCTATATATGATATATTTTTTTATTAATATATTTTTTATTCAAGAAATCCAATAGTATTGAAAAATGAAAATTAAATCGATAATTCCTAATTTAAAGCTATTAAAATGGTTTTTACAAAAACTTTTTTATTTTTATTTTATTTTTGGTCGCGCATCTTCCAAAAAATTCATTAAAAAAAATTTTAATAAGAAAAATATTGCAATATTTGCCTGTAACCCTTGGGGATATTTAACCCCTTTTGAGATTTTATTATTTAAGTACTATCAACTATTAGGAATAAATATTTCTTATTTTATATATGACCAAAATATTCCAATAAATGAATTAAATCGTGCAGATCTAAAATTATCAAGGAAGTATGAATTAGCTATGCTTAGAAAATTAGGTTTTATAGGAAAATCTTTTTTGTCTATTGCAGGAATAAATTACAAAGAAATAAATTTTAGAGATCATCAAGATATTCAAAATATTAATTCGCTATTTGAATTAAAAAACTATAAATATAAATCTATTGCAGTTGGAAGTCATGCAATCGAATCAACTTATAGATATTTTAAATCTTATAATTTAAAAGAAGAAAGTTTATTAATAGCAAAGCTTTATTTGAAATTAGCTTGTTCAAATATTGATTACTTTATAAAAACTAATATGCATTCTTGTTTTAGTGAGGTTTTCATATCTCATGGTATTTATGCATCCTGGGGCCCAATAGCAGAGTATTGCAAAAAAAATAATATCAAATATATTGCATATGATAGAGGAAAAGAAAATAATACTTTCACCTTATGTTTGAACAAACCAGCTCCTGAAGTTGATATTCAGAAAGCATGGATCAGATTTAAAAATAAAAATCTAGATCAATCTCAAGAAAATTATGTTTCAACCTTATTAAAATCAAGGGAAACTCATAGTAATGATATTTTTCAATATAATACTAGTGAAAAAACCTTGGCGAAAAGTGAATTAAATAAAATAAAAACTAATTTAGGATTGGATTTAAATAAAAAAACAATTTGTTTTTATAGTAATTTAATTTGGGATGCCGCAAATACCTCAAGAAATTTATTTTTTAGAGATTTCCAAGAATGTATAGAGGAAACTATTAATAAGTTATCAAATAATAATAGTGTCCAATTTCTCTTGAGACCTCACCCTGCTGAATACGTTCTTGGGAGTAATGAAAAATATGTAAATCTTTTGAGTGAGTTAATATTACAAAAAAAATTATTTGTAGCAAATATGGAAATTAATTCATTTGATGTAATTAATTTAAGCGATTTAGACATAGTAAATACTTCTACTATTGGAATTGAAGCAGCAGCTTATGGGAAGCCAGTCTTCGTTGTTTCTGAGACTCATTTTAAAGATAAAGGATTTACTTACGACTGTGAAAATAAGGAATCATTCTTCGATAAAGTTGAGTATGTTTTAGCCCATGGAATACATAATAAAAAAGATGTGATTGAAAATTCAAGGAAATATCTTTACTTAATGATGAATAAATATCAAATTAAATCTCCCTTAAATTATGAAAAAAATAAATTCATAAAATATAAGTTCGAAAAGTTCGAAACTATATATAACTCTAAATTTGCAAAGGTTTTAGATCACATTATTACCGAAGATGCTGAAGATGCAGTAATGGTATAAAAATAAAATTAATTTTCTTGAAAATCTGATTATTTTTACATATTTGACAAGACTTCATAAAATTTCGTTCTTTTTGCTTCGTTACTAAAAAGCAAAGATCTTCCAACTGATTTGAGACTATACTCGCTTCTTAATTTTGGTTTTCTTATTAATAAATCTAAAACTTCTACTAGATCATATATTGAATAGGGATCAACATAAAAACCACAATCATCCACTAAGTTTTTTATCTCACCAGCATCTGTTACTACTACGGGTAATCCAATAGACATTGCTTCTAAAATTGCTAATCCAAAACCCTCATATAACGACGGTTGTACATATATATTGCTATTTTTCATATATTTAACTTTTTCCTGGTAAGTGGCATCTGGAACTAAGACAACTTTTTTTACTAAATTTAAATTTAAGATTTCTTTTTTTAATAAATCATATCCATCACCTTTCCTTCCAAGTAAAATTAATTTAATATTTTTATACTTTTTGGAGAGAATATGGAATGCTTTAATAATAAAAATAATATTTTTTCTTTTTAAGTTTTGTTTAGATGACCATGCAATATTAAGTATATTTAAGGTACTATTTTTTTCTTTAGTTGAATCTTCAAATTTACATAATTCAGAATCATAAGAATGAGGGAAGTAAATAATTTTGTTTTTTAATTTAGGGTAGGTTTTAGTAAGATTTTTAATTTCTAATTTTGAGACCATTAAATTCTTATTGCAATTGAAAATAGAATAAAGTATCAATTTTCTTAAAAAAAAAGGTTTTTTCTGAAAGCTACTAAAAATACTAGATATTTTTTTATTAGGAATATAGTTTAATGTTCCAGTAATAAAAGTTGGTATCTTTAAAACCTTAGCAGCAAATATTATTGGAGCTGCGTATGTCCACCACCATATAAAGATAAAAGAATATTTTCTAAATCTTAAATCGCGAAATCTTGAACATATTTTTACTTTATAACCTAATGATTCTATTAATCTAATATCTTGAATATAAAAGTCATTTTTTTCAATAGCTGATTTGTCTGTTTTAGCAAAAAATAAAACTTCGCCTCTTATATATTTTTCATCTTTAATTTTCATTAAATCAGTGATAATTTTTATATGAATTTTATAATTATATTATCTCTATTATATCGAAAATTTATATTTGATCCTTTTGATAACTCGCAATTTTTGCAGACTTATGTTGAATATATGATAATTTGAGACATTATGATAAAAAAGCTTTAATGAAATAAGTTATATTATATAAATGCTGAGATTAAACTTATTTGGTTGGATTTTTTATACTTGGTTATTATCAGATATCATTTTATTTGATGAATTTTTAACTATTACAAGAATTGGCATTGTAATTGCTTTTGTTTTTTGGTTAGCAAATAAATCAACAAAAATTATTATTAGTGACGTTGGGATAATTGGCTTAATTACATATAATATTATTTCATTTCTTTTTACATCAGACTTTCTCTTATCCGTTTCTTTAATAGCAAATACGGCAATTTTTATAGTTTTAGTATCACACTATAATGATAAAGATTTAGATTATTCATTGTTTGAAGATATTAATAGCGTAATTATTAGAATTGTTCCTTTACAGTTATTAATTCAGTTTTTATCAGTATTAACACCTGGCTCTTTTTTCTTTAATACAACGAAAGTGGGTTATTTGGTAAATGAGTATGGAAATGTTTTCAATAGTTCGGAATGGGAAATTGTTCTTCCAGGGTTGTTCAGAGATCCAACATATATGTCCTATATATTTCTTTCATTCTTAATAGTTCGAATAATTCAAAAAGCAAAAAATAATTTAGTTAAGTTCGATATTTATGATCTAATAATCGTTGTTGAGATCCTCCTAGGAGGTTCTACATCTGCTTTATTATTTTTGGTGGTACTTCTCGCTTCTCAAATTAAGATTGGAATAACCTATCAAAATATTAAATTGATTAGTTTTAGTTTCATAGCTGCTTTTTTAATTATTTTGACTATTTGGAATAATGTCCCAAAATTAAAAATCCTTACTTCTACAGATTTTGTTAATGATGAAAGATTTGATTTCAGGAAGGTAAATGCTTATATAGGTTTAAGGATGTTTCAAGAAAGTCCAATTGTAGGAAAAGGTTATGGAACTTTCATGAAATTCTCTTTAAATCTTTTTCCTCAACAAGTCTTAGATTCTGGTTATTTTAAAAATTATCAGAAAAAAGGAGGTATTTATAGTCATAATTTAATTGCTACTGCCGCAGGAGAAGGGGGAATAATATCTTTATCATCAATAATAATTTATTTGATTTTTACTCCATATGGTTTAGTCTTTTCTAAAAAGTCACTGAAAAGTCAGTACTTTTTATTTGATTTGTTGGTTTTGATTATCGCAATAATTTATGGGCATAGATTAGATACTTTTATTTTGTTCTTTGTTGATTTATTACGAAGAGTTAATAAAGAAAAAGCTGATAAAACTTCTTTTTATTTTTAATTAATTCATTAATTCATATATTGCCTTTTTGTAGTCCATACCAGGATCATATTCATCATTTTTTTGGGAATTATTATTATTAAATTCTTTTTTTTCAAGATAACCATTTTCAGTTATCAAGTAGTGCGTAGTATTATTTCTTTCTAGATCATATGAAATGTATTTATTATTTGTAATGACAATCGTTTTTAGTGCACTTGATAAATTTGCAATCCCCGAGGTCAAATTATCTTTTTGTAATAATAATATGTATTTATAACTCGATATTAGACTGATCATTTCCTTATGAGTAAGTTTCCCTTTTTTTATTACTTTCATATCATCATCATTTTTCTTTAAAAAAACATCTGACTTATCCCAAATTTCCAATTCAGAAACTAATTTACTATTCATCATTATTTTTTTTATTTTTGAGATTGAGAAATATTGTCTTTGAAGAATTGTTAATACTTTATTTTTTCTATTAATATTTTTTAGAGAATTATGAATTATAGAATTATAAGAGGGATGTTTATGGTAAATAGATAAAATTTTCTTATTTGTGAAAATAGACTTTTTGGGCTCTATTAATTGATAAGCATGAGTATGGTAAACAAGAAGATCTCCAAATCTATAAATAAAATCTAATAAATTAAAATTTGATCCGAATTGCTTTTCATGAGGTGCGAAATTATGAACTGAGAAAATTATTTTTATAGATAAAATCTTAAATATTAATAAATAACTGATGAATCTTATTAACTTTAATATTTGAAAATATATATTCTTACTTCTCCATTGATATTCTGGCCAATGAATATGCAACAATTTATCACCTCTTAATCGCATGTCTATAATTGATTTTAAGTTAATAAGTATTGGGATTGTATTTACATGAATATTGTTTAATGACAATCCCCATTCAAACAAAAAAGGATTATCTACAAATATATTTGGGGTGTATCTAATATTTATCCAGTTGTTATTTTTATTCATTTGTTACAGAAAATAAGAAATCGGAACTTATTAGGTAATTATTAATTATTAAATTTTTAATTTCATCAAATTTAAAATAAGTTTGATTATTAAAAATTAATGCATAATTGTGGTCCTCTAGAAATTTAATTGATTTATTTACTTTATTCTTATATCTTCCATATTCCAATTCGATTAAAATATCTGGTTTATATTTCTTTATTGTTTTTTGAGCTCCTTCGAGAATATTAATTTCTTCGCCTTCTGCATCTATTTTAATTAAAGAAATATCTTGTTCATTTTTTGCAAGATTTGAAAGTTCAATATCTAAAGTAGATACAGAAACACTTATCTCTTGATAATTAGATTCTTGAATTTTAGAATCATTAATGGGTTCATCTAAGGATGCTCTTGTAGTTAATAATTTATTCGTAGAGAATGGAATTTTTAATTTCTTTTCGCCTGTGAAATTACTTAATGCTTTATTAATTATATATTTATTATCAAAATAAATTTTTATATGATTAATTAGCTTGAGTTGGGGTTCAAAAATGAAAATTTTTGAGAATCTTTTTGTTTTTTTTAAAGACCATGCAAATCTTCCAGAATGAGCTCCAATATCAATAGCTACTGCTTTTTTTTTATACTTTTTAATATGATTAGATTTAAAAAACCAATGTACATAATATGGAGAAGTTTTATTAAATATTTCCCAACAATCTCTTTTGATTATTTTGATAACTCTAATTAATTTTTTTAACATTAGCTTAATTGGGAAATTTCAATGAAAAAATTAATAAATTTATCTTTCATTTCTGACCATTTAGTAAGATTATAAGATCTATTTTGTGAATTAAAATTTGAATTAAAAGCATTTTTTATCTTAATAATTCTATCTTCAACTTTTAATGAATCTGAAAATATTTGCATGTGGCATTTATTTCTCAATTCATCTGTTATTCTATCCGAAGCAGCTACTAAAATATCTCCTCTATATATAGCCTCTGCTATTACCATTCCGTAACCTTCAAAAAAACTTGGCACTAAAACAATCGAATTCTTTGGAATATTTCCTATATTTACATTTTCATTTAATTCACATTTACTACTATCTAGTAATTCAAAAACTTTTTTATTAGTAACGAAAAGTTTTAATTTACTATTTATGAATAATTTATTTTTAATTAATTCTTTTATGTACTTTATACCTTTTCTTTTACTTATATCTCCAAAGTAATAAAGATGATTGATTTTTTTATTCTCATAATCAATATTTGTTTTTTGAAATCTATCACAGCCAGGATTGATAATTATAGAATTCTTTTTGGTAAAAGTACTTTTCATTAAGATACTATTAGTAATAATATGATTTGAAAATTGTTTGCTTAAAAAAAAGCATAATCTTAAAAAAATGTTCCTATATATATTTTTAGCATTAATCCAATGTTTTTCTTGATGTATCCCTATAGTGACATATCCAAAAAACTTTAAAATTAATGAAATGAAAACTATTTTTGGACTTCTTGTTTCATATATAAAAAAGTTATTTCCAGATCCAACAGATTTACAAATTAAAATATAAATTTTTTTTAAATTAAAATTTTTGACTTTGTACTTAGAAATCCTATAACCAGCTTCAATAAAAGATGAGTATATATTACTCATATAATATTCACCCCCCGATTTTGATTTTCCAGTCCAAACTATAACAATATTCATCAAAAAATTTTTTTTTATTATACCTTTTATTTAATCTAAAATTATATTTCTATCAAAAAGTGCTGCTAATTTTTTATTATGAGTAATCATTATAATTGTTGCATTTTTATTTGATTTGATTAATCTATTAATTACTTTTTTCCCTGTAAAATCATCAAGTGAACTTGTTGGCTCATCTAGGAACAATATTTGAGACGATTTATAAAGTGCTCTTGCTAATGAAAGTCTCTGTTTTTGCCCTCCACTTAGTGAATCCCCTTTATCCCCGACGATAGTGTTAAATTTATTTGGTAATTCATTTATAAAATTATATAAATCTGATACTTTTGAAGCTCTTATTATGTTGTCATAACTTATTTTATTTTTAATTTGACCAAATGCAATATTTTCTAAAATTGATTTATCTGAAAGATAAATTGATTGCGAGATATGTCCTATGTTTATTAATTTATATAAAGATATATTAGATAATTCTTTCCCATTGGTTTTCTTTAAATTAATGTTCCCTTTCGTTGGAGTAAGAAATCCTATTAGGAGATCTAGTAGTGTACTCTTACCACTTCCTGATTTGCCAAGAATTGCAATTTTATCACCTTTATAAATTTTAAAATTTTTATATTTTATTAGATTTTTTGATGAAGGATATTTATATTGCAATCCTTTCAATTCGATATATTGAATTTCATCATAATTAATTTGTTCTTTTTTTATATTTGTCACGTTTTGAGTAATCATCTTATCAATAGAAGAAGTTATAATTACAAGCGATTTTGAATTTACTTTTATTCCTGCCCAAGAAGAATATCCAAGTTGAATTGTTGGGATTAATCTTTGGCTCGCTAGTAAGATTGCTCCTAAACTTCCTATTTGTATTATTGAATTTTCAAAATAAAAAATAGTTAATAATCCAATAGCACTTAATGCTAGAGCCTCAATAATAAATCTTGGCGAAGCAGACCAAAATAAGCTATCTGCCAAACTAAAGCGACATTTCTTATCTAGATTACTAAATTCTTGTGCACATTGATCCTGATAATTGTCAATTTTGATATCTCTAATATTACCCAAACTTTCATTTATTGATTTAACTAATAATTTTGTATTTTTTCCAATTATTTCGCTGGTATTAGTTAATTTAGAATTAAATAATTTTGTAAATATGAAATATGCAAAAATTAAAGTAAAAATTATAAATAGCGCAATTTTTGGATTTATAATAAATATTGATATAAACAAACTACTAGATATAAAAAAACTCAAAATTACTTGTAAAATTTGATTGGCACATAAAACGCTTCTATTTGAATGTGTAACTAATGTAGCGATTATATCGCTATTATTTTTTGATAAATACCATTCAAAAGGTTTGTATAAATATGTTCTTAAAGCCTCTTCGGCAAATTCTTTCCCTATCCTGGCAGAAAGCTTGGTTGACAGTCTCAGCGAAACAATCCTAGATGAATTTGCTAATAATATAACTACAATAAATATTAAACCCCAAAAAATCCTTTCGTTAATTAAAGAGTTTTTGTCTATTAATTGAGAATTAATATTATCTGTGGTGATAATATTTAAGAATTTTGAAGTTACGATTATTAAGTATGATTCGACTACAGCATTAAATATTAAAAAAATTGATACAAATATAAAATTATTTCTTAATTTTTCATTTAAATTTTTTAGAAGTAGTTTTGTGGAATGAAATAAAATCATCAAGTTATATTTAAAAAAACTAAAGATTAAGAATAAAATCCCAATATTCTTTAATTCATAGTAGTTTAGTAATCATTTTGATGTAAAGAGTTTGCTTAATTGAATATTTTTTAATTAATTATATGTATCATAAAAGTATGGATAAAAAAGTAAAAAATTATATATTTATATCTTATTATTTTCTGCCTAATCTCGGAGGAATAGAGTCAAGTATAGATGCTATGGCTAAATATCTGTCAGGACAAAAGTCATCTTCTTTAGTTTTTACATCTAAAGTAAAAAGAAATAGTAATAAACTTCTAGATTCATACAGTAATAATGGGATTTATAAAATATCAAGAATAAGAACCTTCCAAAAAAATAAGTTACTTTCTTTATTTTTAATTGATAGATTAATATTTGGTTTTAGGTTAAGAAGAAGAATAATTAGTCTTTCAAAAAAAAATTATTGTATATGTATTTCTAGAGATCATTTTAGTTCATTATTCCTTTTATCAATTAAAAATATAAAAGTTGTAAGCTTACCCCCAAGTGTTTGTTTTCATGAGAGTTTATATAATTACAAAGCCAAATTACTAAGACAAAATATAAAAAAAGTTAAATTTCAATTCAAGCAATTAACTGTAATGATTATACAAAGCTTTATAAGTTATATACTTCAATATTTAGCATTTTTATCTTCAGATAAAATTATTGTTTCATCCCAAATATTTAAAAAAAGATTGCTAGGTATATTTCCTTGCAAGAATATCAAAGAAGCCCAAGTATTAAAGTTCCCTTTGTTTAAATTGAATTTAAAAAGAAATTATGAATCAATTGGTATTGATAATAAAGATGATAATGTTATAAGATTTTTAACTGTTTCAAGATTATGTCCACTTAAAAATATTGATTTATCAATTAGAACTATTAGTCTGCTACAACAAAAATGTAATGTCAAAATAAAATATCATATATATGGTGAAGGTGAAGATTTAGAATATCTATATAAAATTATTAAAGAATTGAATGTTGGTAAATTTATAAAAATTATTACTGGTTTTGATTCTAGTAAGATAGATTGGCAGAAATACCATTATTTCTTATTTACTTCTTCTTGTGAGTCATATGCAAACACTATTAATGAATCAATATCCCAATTTTTACCTATAGTTGGTTTTCAAAGTCAGGCAAGGAATAAAAATTTTATAGTTAGAACAGCTACCTCAGAAATATTAGGAGAGGCATATAAAGAATTTGGTTTATTAGCTAAAGAATTTAATGGTAATTCACTATACAACTCTTTATTAAATTCAATAAAAATTATTAATAATGGAGAATATGAGAATCTTATTAATTATTTAATTACAATAAATAAAGAAATGCAACCTTTAGAAAGGTATATGAAAAATATACTAAATATGATTTTTTAAACTATATTCTTTAAAAGTTAAACTAAGTAAATCTACCCAATAAAGGGACATCATCCCAATGTAAATTATCAAAATTGATGATGATGTAAAAGATATAAAATTCCCTAAAATTGGCCAAACTACAAAAACAAGGAAAAATAATTTAATATTTATTAAGAAAAGCTTTTTACTTTTGCTCCAAATTTCTAATAAGTCTGAAAAAGGATAAGATATTGATTCAAATGATTTATAAAGTATGCATATTAATATTAAGAATTTAATATCTTTGCAGCTGATAATACTGGATATTATATTTGGATTTAAGTAAATAATTGTTGAAATTGTTAAGGTTAAAATGATGTAGAAAAATATTATGTTAATTATTTTTTGTTTTTTTAAATCTACGCTGTTATGAATTACTCTTAATTTTTTAGAAATTATTTCTTTGGCAGCACTTCTTGGACTGGAAGTTATATTTCCCAATGTAGTGGTTAAAATGTAATAACAAGATAAGGTATTCTCATCAATAAAAAAACTCCCAAATAACATTGGAGCATATGATGCAATTGATTTATTTATTGCTGAAAAATTATTTCTAATATTATCTTTAAATAATTGAAGAAATTTTATATTATTTTTTTCATAAGTTTTTTGAGATTTATTTTGTATTTGCAATTTGCAACCATTCCAGAAATAGATTATATCCTTTTTATTGATAATTAATAATATGCTTATTATTTTCGCCAGTGCGAAATACAAGGTTATGGTATTTATCTTGAGATTTAAAAATATAAAAGAAAAAAATAAAAATATTATTGCTTGAAATGTTCTTAAAAGGGTAATTTTTCTATAATTGGAGTCAAGTAGGTAATATTTATTTAATATTGCAATTGCAGAGTTAGAAAAAATTAAGATACAAAGACTTATTAGTGATAAGAATTTTTTATTGTCAACAAATGAAGCATAAATTATCGAAACGATTATCAAAAAAAAACTTAAAAGTGAAGAAACAATTAATGCCCTGGAAAAATTTTTTTTAGCAAATTTTTCGTTTAATCCAAAACCAGATAATTCAAATCTAAGTGTACTAAAAATTGTTATTACACCTGCAAAAGAAATATTTCTGCCAAAATCTACGACTTCTGAAGCATCTACTCTTTTACTAATTAAAATGAAAGTTAAACCTAGGAGAATTTGAGAAAAAAAGTTTCCAAACAATAATAAAGTGAATTTTTTATTAATAAAATTTTTTTTGAACCCTTTAGTAATATTAAGGAAATTGTATGACATTTCTTCTTAAATATAAAAATTATCTGTATTTAAAGGTTAAATTAATAATATAGTAATCTATGAACGTTTAAAAAAGAGATTAGGTTTATTTAAATAATGAAAACTTGTAATGTGATTGGATTAGGTTACATAGGTCTTCCAACAGCGATTGTAATAGCAAATTCAGATATTGAAGTATTTGGAGTAGATATAAATGATGATATTATTAGATCTGTAAACAACTGCATAAGTCATATTAAAGAACCAAATATAGAAAATGAATTAAGACAAATAGTTAATAAGAAAAAATTAAAAGCGTTAAAAGAACCTTGCGTATCTGACGTATTCCTCATCGCAGTGCCAACACCATTTAAAAGTAAAACTGATGTAAAAATCCCATCGGCAAATTTGGATTATGTTTTTAGTGCGATAAAATCAATATTGCCCTTTCTTAAAGATGGTAATCTGGTTATCTTGGAATCTACATGTCCCGTTGGCACAACAAGGGAAATTGATAAATTTATAAAAAACCAATCTAATTTGAATAATGTTGATTTAGCCTATTGTCCTGAAAGAGTTCTCCCAGGTAATATATTAAATGAATTAATTAATAACGATAGGATAATAGGAGGAATAAACTCTTCATCTTCGAAAAAGGCTTCTGAGTTTTATTCAAAGTTTTGCAAAGGTAGTTTACATATAACCTCATCAGAAGTCGCAGAAATTACAAAATTATCGGAAAACGCTTATAGAGATGTGAATATTGCTTTTGCTAATGAATTATCAATTATTTGTAATAAATTAAATATTAATCATAATGAGGTGATTAAACTCGCAAACTATCATCCTCGAGTAAATATTCTTAACCCTGGATGTGGAGTTGGTGGCCATTGCATAGCAGTTGATCCTTGGTTCATTGCTGAATCTGTCCCAGATTCAAGCTTACTAATACAAACTTCTAGAGAAGTAAATAATCAAAAAAAAATGTGGTCTTTAAATCTAATAATTGAAGAAAGTAAGATTTTTGAGATTAAGAAAAAAAGAAAACCTATTATTGGGTATTTAGGACTTACTTATAAAAATGATGTTTGTGATCTTAGGGAGTCTCCCTCCGAAGAAATTGCTTTAAACCTCTTAGATCTAGGATATGATCTTATGACTTGTGAACCAAATTTAAAAAAACATGAAAAAATTAATCTTTTTGATGAAGAAATGGTACTTAGTGAATCTGACATCATAGTTATAATGGTTGCACATAAAGAATTTAGAAAAATTAAATTTGAAAAATACCGAATTATTGATTTTTGCGGAATATCTTTTTTAAATAGTACAGAAAATAAAAAAGTTAAAATATGAAGCAAATTTTTCAAGATCTTTCTAACGGAGATTTACTAATAGAAGATATCCCAGCACCAAAATGTTCAAAAGATGAGCTACTTATTAAGACTACTTGTAGTTTAATTTCCTCTGGAACTGAGAGGTTTTTAATACAATTTGGTCAAGATAATTTGATTAATAAGGCAAAAAAAAATCCAGAAAGAGTAAAACAAGTTTTAGATAAGGCAAAGACAGATGGGATAATAACTACTATTAATTCTGTAAAAAATAAACTTTCAGAACCTTTGCCTTTAGGTTATTGTAATGTTGGAACAGTCGTAGAAATTGGTCAAAATATATCAGATTTTAAAGTTGGCGATAGGGTAGTTTCTAATGGACCGCATGCTGAAATTGTCGCAGTCTCAAAAAACTTATGCGAAAAAGTTCCTGAATCTGTAACCGATCAAGAGGCCGTATTTACAGTAATTGGTTCAATATCTCTTCAAGGAATAAGATTAGCAAAACCTACCTTTGGAGAAACCTTTTTAGTTTTAGGATTAGGGTTAGTTGGTATTATGGCTGCGAAGATTCTTAAAGCAAATGGATGTGAAGTAATAGCTATTGATGTAGATAAATCCAAATGTGACTTTGCTGCTTCCATAGGGATTAAATCTTTTTGTCCATCTTCAGATTTAGATTCAATAAGCTGGATTTTAAAAGAAACAAGAGAAGTAGGAGCAGATGGAGTATTGATAACTGCTTCAACACCTTCAAGTACTCCCCTGGAAGTCGCAGCTAAAGTGACCAGAAGTAAAGGCAGGATAATACAAGTTGGTCTCACAGGTTTGGATTTAAATAGAGAAGAATTCTATAAAAAAGAACTATCACTCCAAGTTAGTTGTTCTTACGGGCCCGGAAGATATGATAAAAATTATGAAATAAATGGCCAAGATTATCCCCAAGCCTATGTGAGATGGACTCTAAAAAGAAATTTTAATGCCTTTTTAAATGCTCTTAAAAATAAAACTATTAATACAGAAAAATTAATTTCTAATACATTCAAAATTGAAGAAGCCAATAAAGCATATGATTTACTAAAAAGTAATAAACAAATTCTTTGTATTTTATTTACTTATGAAGGATTTCAAAATAAATTGCAAAAATCTTTAAGTATCCAAAAAGAGATAAATACTAAAGAAAATAATAAATCTTATCTTAATAATCCTGTTTTAGGTTTTATAGGTTCAGGAAATTATGCCAGAGGAATATTAATTCCAAATTTCAAAAAAATGGGGGTTAAATTTAATACCATTTGTGCTAAAACTGGTGTTCAACAAATTAAAGTCAGTAGAACCTTTGGTTTTGAAAATATAACTACAGATCACCAAACATTATTAAAAAACAAAAAAATAAATGTAGTTGTTATTGCTACACGACATGACAGTCATGCTAATTATATTTGCGAGTCTTTATTGGCAGGAAAAAATGTTTTTGTAGAAAAACCTTTATGTTTAAATTTAGAACAACTGCAAAATATTAAGGAAATTTACTTAAAAAGTTCTAAGAAAAGTAATGGTAAATTGTCACCTATATTAATGGTTGGTTTTAATAGACGTTTCTCTCCACTAATTATAAAAGCAAAGAATAATATCTCTCAACTTTCACAACCAAAAGCAATAATATATACAATTAATGCTGGAAAATTACCTAATGACCATTGGTTGAAAGATAAAGAGATTGGAGGCGGGAGACTTATCGGAGAAGCTTGCCATTTTGTAGATTTGTTAAGACATCTAGTAGGCTATAAAATATCAAATATTAAAATTTCAAATTTGGGTAATCAAGATAGTCAATTAGATTCTTTTTCACTTTTAATTGATTTTGAAGACGGTTCAATAGGAAATGTTAATTATTTAGCTAATGGTCATAAATCTTTTCCAAAGGAGAAAATAGAGATATTTTGTCAAGAAAAAGTCATCTTGATTAATAATTTTAAAAAAATTCAATCTTGGGGATTTAAGAGATCTTTAAATGAATCTAGGTTTACTCAAGATAAAGGCCAATATGAATGTATAAAAAAATTTATAGATTCAATTAAAAAAGGTAAAGAGCCTCCTATTGCATTTGATCAAATTCTTGAAGTTCATAAATGGCTACTAGATCTAAATTAAATAGTCTATTGAAAAAAATTACAGCTTATTTTTTATTATTTTATAGATTAGGTTTTATTAATATTCTTTATGTATTTTTTTATAGATTTTTAAAAATAATTGGATATTATGAACTTTTTTTCCCAATACAAAAAATACAATTTCCCGAAGTATTGTTTGACGAAAAATATGAGTACTTAAATCAAAACAAAAAATTTTTAACAGAAAATAATAAGATATCTTGTTTAAATAAGGCAGATCAAATCTTGGATGGAACTTTTAGTTGGTTTTCAAATAATAAATATAATGTTGGATTTCCTCCAGATTGGTTTGAAGATCCAGTTACAAGAAAAAATTTTAAAAATTTTAATCATTGGAGTAAAATTAAATTCTTTCAAGATTTTGATATAAAAAGATTATGGGAATTATCAAGATGGTGCTGGGCACCAATACTTGCTAGAGCTTATAAACTTTCTGGAGATGAAAAATATAAGATTTGCTTAGAAAATTTGATTAATGATTGGTGTGAAAAGAATAAACTTAATCAAGGTCAAAACTGGGTTTGCGCTCAGGAAGTTTCTATTAGATTAATAAACTTCTTTCAGATGTGCATTATTTTGGAAGGCAATAAAAAACCATTGATAACAAGAAATAGAAAAAAATTTATTACTCAACATTTGAATAGAATTATGGTTACAACAAATTATGCTAAATCCCAAAAAAATAATCATTCAATCTCGGAAGGTAGTGCCCTATTTATAGGTGGTAATATGCTCAATAATTACCACATTGCAAAAAAAGGTATTAGGTTAATTGAGTTTAATTTGAAAAGTTTAGTTTGTGAAGATGGGTCTTTTTCGCAATATTCCACAAACTATCATCGATTTGTAATTGATACGATATGTCAATTAGAAATATGGCGAAAAATTTTTGATCTTCCAAGATTTTCTGCAGATTTAAACAGAAAAATAATATTACTCATTAATTGGCTAGAAAATTTTGTTGATCCAATTAGTGGTAAGGCTCCAAATTTAGGCGGAAATGATGGAGTTTATTGTTATCAACTTCATTCAAATTCTTATAGAAATTTAAAACCATCACTACAATTGGGAAATCTCCTTTTTAAAAAAAAATTTAAATATTCATCTGATGAATGGAATGAGCAGATCTTTTGGTTAGATTTAAATATTAATGAGGTGCAAAAATTTAATGAAAAAAATAACGAAAAATATAAAGAAAGAATTATAGCTAACTATCCTGATGGAGGATTTACAATCATTAGACCATCGAAAACTAATTGGGCCTTACTGCGTAGACCAATATATAAATTTAGGCCATCTCAAGCAGATCCTTTGCATTTTGATTTATGGAGCAATGGAATTAATTTGCTAAGAGATGGTGGGTCTTATTCTTACAATACTAATCCTTTTTATATTAATTATTTCTCAGGTATAAAAAGTCATAATTCAATTCAATTCAATGATTTAGAACCCATGAAAAAAATAACTCGTTTTTTATGGATAGGATGGTTAGAAGAATATGCACAAATTGGAAAAAATATAAATCATAATAAATTTCCTGTTTCATCCTCTTATAAATTCAATAACATTTTCCATGAAAGAAACATTAGTTTCGAAGATAATGGTCAAATATGGAAAGTATATGATAGATTACAAAACTTTGAAAAAGCAATTTTAAGATGGCGTTTGCCCCCTATAGATTTGCAAGTTAAAGGAAATAAAGTAGAGAGCTCAATGTTTATAATTTCAATTAAATCAAAAGCTCCACTTAAAGATTTAAAGATTGTAAATGGGTGGGAATCATTATTTTATGATGAGAAAAAAAAGATACCAGTTTTAGAAGTTACTTTAGACAAAAATAGTTGTGAAATTCAGACTGAAATAAAGATAAAATTATAATTAACATGAAAATTTTATACATACATCAATATTTTTCGACTCCAGATGGATCAACTGGCACACGTTCATATGAATTAGCAAAAATACTTATAAAGAGAGGTTATGAAGTAGAAATAATTTGTTTGAGTGATGTTAGGGCACAAACTGGTTTAAAGGGAAAATTTATTAATGGTTTACGAAAAGGAATAGTAGAAAAAATTTTTGTAAATGAGTTTGATATTTCTTACTCAAATAATAATAAATTTCGAAGAAGGATTTTAAACTTTTTGTTGTTTAGTTGGCGAAGTAGTTTATTAGTTTTGAAAAGCGAGGCCGATTTGATTTATGCTACTAGCACACCATTAACAGTTGCTATACCAGGAATTTTAGGTAAAGTCTTTAAAAGAATACCCTTCATTTTTGAGGTAAGAGATCTTTGGCCTGAACTTCCAAAAGAACTTGGTATAATAAAAAATCCTATAATTTTATGGATATTAGATTTCTTAGAAAGATCAGCTTATTATTTTTCTGATGCATCAATAGGTCTTGCTCCAGGAATTTGTAATGGAATTAGAAAAAAAAGTTTTAATAAAAAAAAAATATTTTATATACCCAATTCTTGTGATACTGAATTGTTTACACCTTTAGAAAAGAATAGGCAAAAAGATCCTTCTAAATTAAAAAATATTAGTCCTTTGCTAAAGAAAACTGATTTTGTAGCATTATTTTCAGGGGCGCATGGCTTATGTAATGGATTAGATTTTTTAATTGAAGTAGCTTTAGAACTTAAATTGATGAAAAGATTAGATATAAAATTAATTCTTATAGGAGAGGGTAATTGTAAGAAAAAACTTCAGGATAAGGCAAAAAGTTTTAAATTAACAAATCTAATTTTTTTGGACTCTGTTAATAAAAAAGATTTAGCGTACTTAATAAAAAATTCTGTTCATTGTGGGATGATGATTTTAAAAAATGTTCCAGCTTTTTATAATGGAACATGTCCAAATAAATTTTTTGATTATATTTCTGGAGGCTTACCAGTTGTTATAAATTATCCAGGATGGTTGTCTGAAATTATAAAAGATGAAGAAATTGGGATTTCTTGTGATCCAGAGAAACCTGCTGAATTTGCAAGAGCACTTATTCAACTTAAAAACGATAATAAGAAATATTTGAAATTTGCATATAATGCTTCTAAATTATCTAGAAGTAAATATTCGCGAAAAGAATTGTCAAAAAAATGGATTAAAATAATTGAAAAAGTAAAAAAAAAATAAATTGAATTTTTAAAATTTATATTACAATCATTCTAATAATTAAAAATTTTTCTAATTAAATTTCGACTTTATGAATGACTCTATATTGATTTTAGGAAATGGAGGTCATGCAAAAATTGCATCTGAAATTATATCAAAAAATAGTTACTTTAAAAATATACATTATTTGGATGATTCTAAGGAAAAAACAAACTTTGTCCAAGATTCTTTGCTTGGAGAATTATCTTTAGCTTTTGATAATGAAATATGTAGAAAATTTAAAAATGCTTTTGTAGCTATTGGCAACTCTCAAATTAGAGTTCAAATAATAAATAAATTAATAAAGTATGGATATAATATACCTACCTTAATTCATCCTACCAGCTGTATTGCAGAGAATTCAAAAATTGATTATGGGTGTTTAATTAATGCAAATGTAGTTGTCCAACCAAATGTAAGTGTTAGTTATGGCAGCATATTGAATACTTCATCTACTGTAGATCATGATTGTAAAATTGGTTCTGGTGTGCACATTTGTCCTGGAGTAAATATTGCAGGAAACGTTAATGTGGGTAATAATGCGTTCATTGGTATAGGTTCTTCAGTTATAAATAATATAAATATTGGAGAAAATGTCATGATTGGTGCAGGTTCAGTTGTGATAAATGATTTACATGATAACGCCAGAGTTTATGGTAACCCAGCTAAATCTAAATTATGAAAATAAATAAATGGCCATATTTTGATAATGATCAAATTAAGGCAGCAATAAATGTACTTAAATCAGGGCAAGTAAATAGTTGGACTGGTCAAGAGAATAAACTTTTTGCTGAGGAATTTGCTAATTGGATTGGAGTTAAATATGCAATTCCATTAGCTAATGGATCATTAGCCTTATCTGCAGCTTATTTATCAATTTCATTGAAAGAAGGAGATGAAATAATTACTACTCCTAGGACGTTTATTGCTACTGCATCAAGCGCTGTTCTGTTGAAGATAAAGCCTATTTTTGCAGATTTAGATCCTTTTTCGGGAGCTATAAACCATAAGACAATTGAACCACTAATAAATAATAAAACAAAAGCTATAGTTGTTGTGCACTTAGGTGGATGGCCAGCTGATATGGTAAATATTTGCAAATTAGCAAAAAAATATAAATTAAAAATAATTGAAGATTGTTCACAAGCTCATGGTGCAAAAATCAAAATCGGGGATCAATTTAAATCTGTTGGAACTTTTGGTGATGTCGCAACATGGAGTTTTTGTCAAGATAAGATAATTTCAACTGGAGGAGAAGGCGGTATGTTGACAACAAATGATAAAAAAATTTATGAAAAAAGTTGGTCCTTAAAAGATCATGGAAAAACTTTATCTGCATTAGAAAAATCTGCAAATAAAAATGGTTTTAAATGGATTCATGAAAACTTTGGATCTAATTTTAGATTAACAGAATTACAGAGTGCCATTGGAAGAGCACAACTTAAAAAAATTGATAAATGGTTATCTCTAAGAAAGAGGAATGCAAATATACTTATAGAAAAGTTATCTGATTTAAAAGTTATTAATATACCAAAACCCCCATCAAATATTATTCATTCTTGGTATAAATTTCACTGCTTTATAGTATTAGATGAATTAAAAACTAATTGGGATAGAGAAAAAATTGTAAATGCTATTAGTAAGAAAGGTTATCCAGCCTTTTATGGAAGTTGTAGTGAAATTTATTTAGAAAAATGTTTCACAAAAAGTAATTATTCTCATAATCAAAGATTACCAATAGCAAAAAATATGTCTAATACAAACTTAATGTTTCTTGTTCATCCTACTATTACTAAAATTCAAATGAATTTATATGCAAATAATATAAAGGAGATATTATTAAAAGCTTCAAAATAATAATTGTCAATATTTTAAAAATTTAAAATAATTAATTTAAGATTTTTTATTTACAAAGAATATGAAGTTAAATATATTTCATATTTTGGTTTAAAATAAACTTTAATAGTTGCATTATATTATTTTATCTTTTCCTTTTTGATAAAAAATCAAGTATGTCAAGCAATAAATTTTTAAATTTTATCTTAAAAAATAATACTGTTAAAGCATTCTATATAAGAAGATTAACAATTTTACTAATAGATTCATTAATATTTTTCCTATCTTCTATATTTAGTCACTTACTTTTAGATGATTACTCCAATTTATATTTTCTTAATTGGATAACATTTTTAATAATACCTGTAGGATCTTTAACTTATTTTTTCTTAAATAATTACAAGGGCATTACAAAATTTCTTGGAGCAAGAGAAATTTATCAAAATCTTTTCAGCAGTTTCATTACTTTGATTAATCTATTTTTAATTGGAAACATATTTAATTATAAAATCCCAACTGTAAGATATTGGATTTTATTATGGATTTTCATTAGTAGCCTCTCTATAGCATTTAGATTTGTTTTGAAAGAAATATTGATTTATCTAAATAGTAATAATAATAAAAAAATACCTAATATTGCTATCTATGGTGCAGGAGAAGCTGGTGCTATCTTATCTAATACATTAATTAGATCAAATACCTACTCTATTAAATACTTTATTGATGACAACCCTCTTTTATGGGGGAGAAGTATAAATTGTATACCTATAATATCTTCAAGAGAAATTCTTAAAATAAAGTCAAAGATTGATTTAATTTTTTTAGCAATCCCTTCAGTTTCTAAAGAAAAAAGGGAAAAAATTGTTAATCAAATTCATAAAATTGGAATTAGAATGCTTCAGGTCCCAAACCATTATCAATTATCGAAAGGGGAGGCAAAATTAAATGATCTCCTGCCCTTATCAACTGAAAGTCTTTTAGATAGAAAAATATTAAAATCTAATAAAGATAAATTACACAAACACATTAAAAACAAAAATATTTGTGTTACTGGAGCTGGAGGTTCAATAGGATCCGAGTTGTGTATACAAATTATTAATTTAAGACCAAAAAGGATTATTCTTTTTGAGATTAGTGAACCTAATTTATATAAAATAAATGAGGACTTGAAAGATTTGCAAACTCAAGTAGAAATTGTTCCTGTTTTAGGAAACGTTGGAAATTATAAGTTAGTAAAAAATGTACTTAAAAAATTTTCTATAGATTTAGTTTTTCATGCTGCAGCATATAAACATGTCCCTATGGTAGAAGCCAATCCAATTGAAGGAATAGCAAATAATTTCTACTCTACAAAAATTATTTGTGAGGTTTCTTTAGAAGAAAATGTTTCCCAAGTTATATTGATTTCTTCTGACAAGGCAGTAAGGCCTACTAGCATAATGGGAGCATCAAAAAGAATTTCAGAATTATTGGTAAAAAGCTATTTTTATAAAAGCTCTCTTAAAGAATTTAAAAAAGATAATTTAAAAAATGAATCTAATTTTTCAATAGTAAGATTTGGGAATGTACTGGGATCATCGGGTTCAGTTGTCCCGTTATTCCTTAAGCAGATTTCTAGAGGAGGTCCAATTACTATTACAGATTCCAATATTATTAGATATTTTATGACGATTTCGGAAGCTGTAAATTTGGTTTTAGAAACAACTTTATTAAATTCAAATGGGGACATTTTTCTTTTGGATATGGGAAAACCTATTAAAATTATTGATTTAGCAAAGCAAATTATAAAATTAAGTGGCTTAACTCTTAAAAACAAAGAAAATCCTTATGGTGATATAGAGATAGTTGACATCGGTTTAAGGCCAGGTGAGAAACTTTATGAAGAACTCCTAGTAGATGGTAAATCACAAAAAACTATAAACCCCTTAATTTTTAGATCTAGAGAAAAGTATCCAATAGATTCAAGCTTTAATTCAGAAATTGAAAATCTTGATAGAGCTATTAAAGAATATAATAAGGATAAAGTCTTATCTACATTAAAAAAAATAATTCCTGAATGGGAAATTTATCAAAAAGGAAAATAATAAATCTATTCAAATATTTCTTGAATACAATGTTTTAAAATTCTTTTACTCGCTTTGCCATCCCCAAATGGATTATGGTCCGAAATCATTTTGTTATATTCTTTTTTATTAGTTAAAAGTGTACTAGTAACTTTTTCAATAGATGATATATTTGTACCAACTAATTTTGCAATGCCAGCATCTATAGCCTCACATCTTTCAGTGTTTTCTCGTAAAACCAAGACAGGCTTTCTAAAACTTGGAGCCTCTTCTTGTATCCCACCTGAATCAGTAAGGATCAAATAACAGGTTTTCATTGCAGAAACTAATTGTTCATAGTCCATCGCTTCTTTTAAAATTACTTTATTATTATTTTCAAGTAAGTTAATAATAGAGTCTCTTACTATAGGATTTTTATGCATAGGGATCAAAAAGATTACATCATTAAAAATTAAGGTCAAACGATTAATAGCTTCACAAATATTCTCTACATTTTTGCCCCAATTTTCTCTTCTATGAATAGTCACTAATATCAGCTTCTTTTTGAGAAGATTTTCACCTTTAATTGTAAAGTTTGAAATTTTTTTTGATATTAAAAGTAAAGCATCAATTCCAGTATTTCCAGTTAAAAAAATCTTTTCATTGATATTCTCTTTTTTAAGATTTTCTAAAGCAATATTTGTTGGAGCAAAATGTAATGTTGCTATTTTTGAAATTAATCTTCTATTTGCTTCTTCAGGAAAAGGGTTTAATAATACATTTGTTCTTAAACCTGCTTCAACATGAGCTATTTTTATTTTTTTGTAAAAAGCTAATAAAGCTGCAGAAAAAGCACTAGATGTATCTCCTTGAACAACAACTAATTCTGGCTTAAATTGATCAAATTCAGATTCCAAATTAATAAGTATTTTTGAAGTTATATTTGCTAGAGATTGCTTCTTCCTCATTAAATTTAAGTTTATGTTATCGATTAAATTAAATTTACTCATAATTTGTTGAACCATTTCATTATGCTGTCCTGTTAATACTATTCTCGTTTCAAATAATTCATATGATTTAAATTCTAAAATAACTGGTGCAAGTTTTATTGCTTCAGGACGAGTCCCAATTATAAAAGTTACTATTTTTTTGTTCTGCAAAGCTATTATGAATTTATTTTTAATATTATAAATCTATTAAGTAATAAAAATATTTAATTTATTTTACGTTAATTTTTAGTAAGAAATTTTCTTTTAATAGATTATTGAATATTAAATTTAATTAAATATGAATTGAACTAAACTAATTCAATTAAATATATTTAATTTTTAAATTAACGATTCAAAAAAAATTATTTATTTTTAAATATCCATACTTTATCTGAATGTAATTATTTGGTAAAATATACAATATTATTCTTATAAAAGGTAAATTTGTTTAAATCAAAGGAAATAGATATTAAAGAACTATTTGATTCTTTTTATAGAAATAAAAAAACAGTTTTTACTACTGCTATTGCCGGATCATTATTGTCTGGAGTTTTTGCTTTTGCCGCACAAAAGATTTGGCAAGGCCAATTTCAAATTGTATTACAGCAGAATAATGAGAGTCCAGCTAGTTCAATTCTGCAAAATAATGAACTTGCAAAAATAGTTGGATTAAGCAGTTCAAATGAAAAAGAGATTGAAACAGAAATAGGCATTCTTGAAAGCCCTTCAATTTTAATGGAAGTCTATAATCTTGTTAAAAAGGAAAAAGAAAAAAAAGGCATTAATCCATATCCCAAGGGATTTGGTAAGTGGAAGAAAGAAAATTTAGATATCGACCTTAAAAAAAATACTTCAATTTTAAATTTATCTTACAATGATACTGATAAAGAATTAGTTCTAAAAATTCTCAATAAAATTTCAAAAGTATATCAAGATTATTCCGGAAGAAATAGGCGTAGAGATATTCAACAAAGACTGGAATATTCTAAAGATCAAATTAAGATTTATAAAGTTAAAAGTGACAACTCAATAGCAGATGCTCAAAGATTTGCAACTCAGCATGATCTTGTAATTAATTTTGGAGATATGCAATCTTCAGAAGAAATTCCAAAAATTATTAATATAGAAGCATTTAGAGTAAAGGCTGCTAATGAAATAAGACTTTATGAAGAATACATGACTAAATTAAAAGATTCTAATTACGCATCAGATCAGATCATATATTTTGCTTCAACTTTGCCAATCTTTGAGGAGGACCCAGTTTTATTAAGAATAAATGAAATAGATTCTAAATTAGCTAGATACAATACATTATATAAATCATCAGATAGAGCTATAAGTTCTCTAAAAAATGAAAAAAGTAATCTAGTTTCCCTTCTTAAAAATAAGCTAGAGGGAATTTTAATAGCTAAGAAACAAGATGCTCTTTCAAGGGTAAAATCTTCAGAAAGACCTTCAGGGGTTTTAATAAAATATATGCAACTAATTGGTAATGCTGCGAGAGATAAAAAAACATTAGATAATCTAGAGAATCAATATCGTTTATTAACTCTTGATAAAGCTCGCAATCAAGATCCATGGGAATTAATTACTACACCTACCCTTTTACCAAAGCCAATTTTTCCAAGAACAAAAAAATTAATTGGTTTTGGCTTTATTTTCGGATTGTCTCTTGGCTATATTTATGGTTTGTATATCGATAAAAGAAAAGATGTTGTTTTTAATAATTTAGAACTTAAATCTTTGTTAAATTGGCCTTTCCTTTCAGAACTATCAACTCAAATACCAGAATCTATAGAAAATGTTTTATATCTTTTAATAAATAGTCAAATATTCAAGGAAAATCAAAAAATTGGAATTTTATTTATGGATAATGATAATGCATCATTTTTTGAAAAATTTAAAACTCTAATTAAGAAAAATGTTGTAAATAATGAAGTGTGTTTTGCGAATGATGTTAAAGAACTTAGTCAGTTCGAAAATTTAATTATATTAATTACAATCAATAAAACTTACAAAAAGGATATTTACGAAATTGATCATATTCTTAAAATACAAAACAAAAAAGTATTAGGTTATATTGTTATTAAGTAAATAAATTTATTATGTTTTTTGCCATTTTAACTTCTTCTTTTTTTAAAAGATATTTCTTATTAATCAGTAAAATAAAAATTAATTAATCTTTAAGGACTCTT
>CEPJ01030857.1_pt1 | contig 31026 bp, 30 predicted proteins | sample 530561 | NCBI WGS metagenome assembly CEPJ01 (sample SAMEA2620404, study PRJEB7988) | marine metagenome | biome: marine biome (ENVO:00000447); feature: surface water layer (ENVO:00002042); material: "saline water (ENVO:00002010), including plankton (ENVO:xxxxxxxx)" | depth 5 m
AAAAAAAAGAGCATTTTATGGAGTAATCATGGCAGGTGGTTCATTGGGTGCACTATTTGGCTCCGAAATTTCTAAAAGATTCTCAAATTCATTTAATGAATATGGATTAGAGCTATTTAGTCTTTCGTCAGCTTTATTTTTATTTTTTGCAATGTTGTTAGCAATATTCATATCATCTCAATCTAGAAATAAAAATCTAATAGAATATGAAAATGTTGGGGGAGGAAGTTTCGATGGAATCCAGAATTCTTTAAAAATTGCAGAAATACGGAACATTGCTATTTATGTATGGATTTGGACCGGATTGATGACAATTCAATGGATTACTGCAATAGGAATCGTAGAAGAATGGTCCCAAGATCCGGCAAGGAGAGTATGGTTTTTTGCAACAATCGAACAAGTTATTTCACCACTTGTATTATTTGTACAATTATTTTTGACAAATATCATTATTAAGAAATTTGGTATAAGAAATATAATGTTTTTATATGGATGTTTATTTCTATTAGCTTATTTAGCTTATGGATTGATTCCTTCTATTGTTTCTGTGGCAATAGTCACTGTTGTGTTAAGAATTTTTGAATACGGCATAAATAAACCAACAAGAGAAACGATCTTTAGTTCATTTAGAAAGAATGACAGATATAAATCTACTGTTTTTATTGACACATTTATTTCAAGATTTGGTGATTTAAGTGGTAGTAGCTTTATTGCAGTCTCAAAGCTTATAAACATTGCATCTAATGCAGCGCCTTTAATAGCGATACCTTTAGCAGGATGTTTATCTATTCTTGGAATAAAAATTTCAAAGGATATAAATACGAAAATGGATAGAACTGAATCTGAATTAGATTCAATGGAAAAATCAAATTCATCTACAAATCACCCAAGCAATTGGTAAAAGTTAAAGACCTCTAGATTCACCTAAATCTTTTTTAATATCTACAATTTTAGTCATTATTCTTTCTGATGCCTGAAAATTGTTTTGAGTCATCTTTAAAGCGAATTCAAGTTGATTCAGAGCTTGTTCATCCTGCCCAAGCAGAAGATAGTATTCTGCTCTGCTTTGATGGTAGCCAAGTATATTTTGACTATTTCTTTGAATTTCAGAAAGCAAAAGCCATAGCTCAGGATCGTCATTTTTTCTTAATAGTTGATCTCTAATTATTTCTTCTGATTCAAAATAACTTTTCATTGCTAATAGTAGTTTTGATTTTGAAATTGAAAGAGGGTAATTTTTTGGAGAAATTTCTAAGAATTTGTCTACTAGTATAAGGGCATCACTATAATTACCAAAAGCAGTTAGGATGTCTACCTTCGTAGTATTAATTACTAAATTTTTTGGATATTTTTTTATTAGTTTATCTAAAAGGTTAATGCTTTTTTCATAATTATTATTTTTTTGATGAGCTAATGCTAAGCCATAAGTATTTGCATCATTTGGATCTTTATCAAATTTTGATTGAAATAATCTTAAAGAATTTGATGGAATGACTTCATAATAAACTTCAAGTCGAGCTCTCATTAGAGAATATTCCAGAGAATCAGATTTTGTTCCAGCATCAGAGATATTCTCAGCAGCATTAAATGCATCGCTAATTCTAGATGATGACAGTGGATGTGTTAGCAGGAACTCTGGAGGAAGATCACCCGAGAGTCTTCTTAACTCATTCATATTCTCAAACATCTCACCCATTGATTTCGGGTTATAACCAGCATTTACAAGGTTTATAAATCCAACCCTATCAGCCTCTTTTTCAAATAGTCTGCTATATCTTAAATTTTGAGATTGAAGGAATGCAGGACCAACACTTATTGCATTAGGATTATTACTGATTAAAGCTATAGCAATAGATGAAACCATTACCAATGCGGATGCAAGATTGCTATCTTGCGATTGAAGTACATTTCTTGCAAAGTGTCTTTGACTTAAATGTGCTAGTTCATGAGCTAATACTGATGAAAATTGCCCTTCATTGTCAGCATGAAGAAATAAACCACCGTTTACACCTATAATACCGCCAGGAGCTGCGAATGCATTAAGAGATTTGTCATCAATTAATAACACCTTAAAATACCTATCTTTTACTTGACTATATTCGGACAGTCTGTAAATGAGATGCTCTGTGTAATCAAACAACAAGGGATCGGAAATTAGGGGCGCCTGAGAGTAAATTTGTTCTAAAACTATATTACCAATTGCACGTTCTTGAGCTGCTGAAACAGCACCAGAAACTCTATCACCTAGCTCAGGTAAAGCTAATTCGGTCTCAAAAACATCATCAGATTGAACACTTGCTTGAAGTGATGTAGTAATTAAGAATATGGTAAAAAATTTAATTCGCATCTTTGTATAAGTAAAGATTTTAACTCAGTATATTAGAACAAAAAAATTTTTTTAAAGTTCAAGCTATTTGAGCAATCTGCATCTTTTTAGCAAATCTTATATATAATGTGAAATAACATGATTGAACATTTAAGTAATATATTTAAAAAAGTCTTCAACAATGAAGAAACTGTAACGTTTGCTCTAATAATAATTGTTGCATTAGTGGTGTTTAGTTTTTTTGCTTCAGTACTAACACCATTTATTATCAGCATTATAGTTGCTTATTTATTAGTAGGTCTTCAAAAAAAAATACAGACGTTTAATATCTCAGCGGGTATGGCTGGAATTCTTGCTTTTGCAATTTTCATAATTATTGGCGCAGCAATGTTCACATGGTTAATCCCTTTAATATATGTTCAGCTGCAGTCTTTTGTCTTAGATATTCCAAGATTATTCAATGAATTTTTAAATTTTGTATCGACTATGCCAACTACTTTTCCTGAATTAGTAGATTCTGATCAGATTTCAATATTCTTCCAAGCTGTTTCATCTGAATTGTCATCGATAACCCAAAATATTGTGAAGTCATCCATAGCTGGGATTCAAAGCGCTATAACAGTGCTTATATTTGTAATACTTTTTCCAATTCTTGTTTATTTTTTTCTTTTTGATAGAAAAAATATTATTGAAGGTTTTTTAAAAGTTCTACCTGGTGACAGAGTTATGCTTACTAAAGTTTGGGCTGAAATGGATGTTCAGTTGAGTAATTACGTAAGAGGTAAAGTTCTTGAAATCTTTATAGTTGGCGTAGCTGCGGCAATATTATTTGCATCGTTTGGTTTAAACTATTCAGCACTTTTAGCTGTTTTAGTTGGAATATCCGTTTTAATTCCTTATGTAGGTGCTTTCGCCGTAACAATTCCTTTAGTAATTATTGGCTTATTACAATTTGGACTAGGAACAGAATTTTATTTACTAATAGGGTTGTACTTATTACTGCAATTCCTTGATGGTTATTTATTGGTGCCCATCATTTTTTCTGAGGCAGTAGAACTTCATCCAATTGTAATAATTTTGGCAGTCTTTATTTTTGGCAGTCTTTTTGGTTTTTGGGGGGTATTCTTTTCAATTCCATTAGCAACATTCATAAAAGCGGTATGGAATGCCTGGCCAGGATTATCAAATAAGAATGAAACTTAAGGTTTTATTTTTAATTTTAACTTTAAATATGTCTTTAATTACGAGCGCTGAAAGTTTTGGATTAGTTGTTCATGGAGGAGCAGGCGTACTTTCAGGCCTAAGCATTGAAAGACAGCAAGAGATAGAAAATAAAGTTAAAGAAACATTAATTTCTGCATACAAAATTCTTGAAGATGGCGGATCAAGCATGGACGCTGTTGAGTTTGCGGTATCTGAATTTGAAGACTCTACTTTATTTAATGCTGGTAAAGGTTCGGTATATAACTCAGACGGAGTACAAGAAATGGACGCTTCTATTATGAATGGAGCAGACAGATCTGCAGGCGCAGTTGCTTCTGTGCAAATAATCAAAAACCCAATCAAATTAGCAAGAAAAGTTCTAGAAGAAACAGATCATGTTCTTCTTGTTGGACGAGGTGCAGAGATATTTGCAAAAGATATTGAAGAAACTATAGTTGATAGAAGTTATTTTCATTCTGAGAAAAATTTAAAAAGATTAAAAAAAGCTAAAAAAAGAATAAGCGATAACAGTATTATTGAAGATAAAATCGGAACAGTAGGAGCTGTTGCATTGGATAAAAATGGAAACATAGCTGCAGCTACTTCAACAGGGGGAATGACAAATAAAATGCCAGGAAGAGTGGGAGATACTCCAATTATTGGTTCTGGAACATGGGCCCAGAATGATGTATGTGGAGTTTCATCTACAGGACATGGAGAATTTTTTATCAAGTATCAGGTAGCAAAAGAAGTATGTACAAGAATCGAATATCTTAACGAAACTCTAGAAAAAGCTTCAAGTGACATAATCAAAGAATTATTAAAAATTGATGCAAGAGGAGGCATTATCGCAATTGATAAAAATGCAAATATATCAATGCCATTCAATACAGACGGAATGATAAGAGGAAGCATTACAAATAAATCAGAACTTTATGTAGCTATATACTAAAGAGCTTTTACTTCTGCCAAAACTTCAGTTACATGGCCTTTAACTTTTACAGATCTCCATTCTTTCACAACGTTACCATTTTTATCAATTAAGAAAGTTGATCGATCAACTCCAAGATATTCTCTTCCATACATCGATTTCATTTTCATTACATCAAATGATTTGCACATTTTCTCATCAGGATCAGATAGCAATTCAAAAGGGAAAGATTGTTTAAGTTTAAAATTTTCGTGTGATTTAATGCTATCTCTTGAAACACCAATAATTTCAGTTTCATATTTCTGAAATTCATCATAGTTATCTCTAAAGTCTTGACCTTCAGTAGTACATCCAGGTGTACTATCTTTTGGATAAAAATAGATAACTAGATTTTTATCATTAAAATCTTTATCACTTAAAGTAACTCCACTTGTACATTCTCCTGAAAAACTCGGACATTTTTTTCCTTCTAAATTTTTTTGCATAGCTTTTTCCTAAATAAATTTTTATAAAAAATAGTGTATAGTCATATTCTTACTAATTTTTAAAATGAATCAAGTGTTAAAAGGAAGTATTGTAGCTTTAGTAACACCAATGAAAAATGGTGATATAGATTTTTTGTCATTGGATAAATTGATTGAGTGGCATATTGGTAATGGTACAAATGCTATTGTCTCTGTTGGCACCACTGGTGAATCAGCTACCTTGAGTGTTAAAGAGCACTTAAAAGTCATAGAACATACTGTAAAAAAAGTGGATAAAAGAATACCCGTTATTGCAGGTTCTGGTTCAAATTCAACATCGCAAGCTATCGAAACTACCTGTGAATCAAAAAAAATTGGCGCAGACTTCGCCCTCCTTGTGACACCTTACTACAATAAACCAAGTCAAAATGGATTAATTAAACACTATTCAAAAATTGCAGATTCCTGTGACATTAAACAAATTTTATATAATGTTTCGTCAAGAACAGCATGTGATATTTTGCCAACCACAGTCGGAACACTGTCAAATCATGAAAACATCATTGGCATTAAAGAGTCATTGGATGATGAAGTAAGAATCAAGGAATTAATTGAAATTTCGACGAATCATAAAGATGACTTTTACATTTTTTCTGGCGATGATCCATCTTTTTTAAATTTATTAATGATGGGAGGTCATGGAGTAATATCAGTTGCCGCTAATATCCTTCCTAAGGAGATTTCAAATATATGCTCAAATTTTTTTAGGGGAGATTCTGATGAAGCCTTAAAGCAAAATAAGAAATTAGAAAACATTTATGATTTACTTTTTATAGAATCAAATCCAGTTCCTGTTAAATGGATGCTGTATAAAATGAAAATGATAGAAAACTCTTTAAGATTACCTTTAGTTTCATTAGATGAAAAATATAGAGATAATATTTACACTGAGATGTTAAAATTAGGATTATTATGAGAAGGCTTTCAGTATTTTTATTTCTGATATTTTGTATAACATCATGCTCTATGTTTGGAGGGTCTGATGGCTATTTTCCAGAAAAAAAATATGATTTTTTAGAGGAGAAAGTTGAAGAAGATATTGCTTTGCCTGGCTCTTTATCAAATCCAAATAAAGAAAATCATTATCCTATCATTGATCTAGAACTGCTTGATGAGCAATTAGAAATTCCTAAGCCTAGACAAATATTTGCATCATCAGGAAACAGCTCTGTGCAGCTAAGAAGGTTGGGCGAACTGATGTGGATATATATAGAAACTTTGCCATCGACTTCATGGCCAATATCAAAAAATTATTGGGATACGTCAATCTATGAAGTAATAAGTGCTGACCCAAATCTTGGTGAAATTGAGATTGATTTTGATACCAACTCAGTATTAAAAATGAAAGTTGAACATGGTATCAAAGAGGCATCCACCGAAATTTTTCTATATCAAGTTAACAAGACAGATGATTTAATTCAAAGTAATCCAGAATTTATTCAAAGTGAGCTTGAAAAAATTGTTGACTATTTTGCATCATCTATATCTAATTTTTCCGGCACATCTCTGGCAGCACAAAATTTAAATGAAATGAAAAAAGCAAATATCTTTACTCAAGATGGAAGAACAGTAATTGCATTAGATTTAAACTTTGATCGAGCCTGGTCAGCAGTTAGTAGAGCTCTAACTGCTGCGGAAATTGTCACTAATGATAGGGATAGAAGTAGCGGAATATTTTTTGTTAGTTATGCAAAAGAAGAAGATAGAGGACTCTTTGGACTTTTTGGTGGAAGGTCTGATATTAATTCTCCAGAAGTTGTTTTTGGTGAAGAGTCACAATTTGAAATAACTATTACTCAAGAAAATGATAAATCCTATGTAAGAGCAATTTCAAAAGATGGTAATATTGAAGAATCAGAACAACTTTTATCAAAAATTAACGAATCTCTAAGCTAATGAAAAAAATAAACGAAATAACTAAAGGCAAAGCAAAATCAATGTTTACTACTGATGTCGAAGATCATTTAATTATGCACTTCAGTGATGACACGTCTGCATTTGATGGTAAAAAGAGGGAGGCATTGCTAGGAAAAGGAGCAGTAAATAATCAATTTAATGCTTTTATAATGGAGCATTTAAAAAAGAATGGTATAGAAACTCATTTAATAGAAGTAATTGATAGCACGGATTCATTAGTTTATAAACTAGATATGTTTCCTATTGAATGTGTTATCAGAAATAGAGCCTCAGGATCAATTTGTAAAAGACTTGGCACCGAAGATGGCTTAATATTGGAAAATCCTTTATTTGAGTTTTTTTTAAAAGATGATGATTTGGGAGACCCTTTGATTAATGATGAACATATTATTTCTTTTGGCTGGGCTAATGCCGAGCAAATTCAAGAAATGAAAAAACAGACCTACAAGGTCAATCAGGTCCTATCTAAGCTTTTTTTAGATTCTGGTCTAATTCTTGTTGATTTTAAGGTTGAGTATGGTGTTTATAAAGACAAAATACTTTTAGCAGACGAATTCACACCCGATGGATGTAGATTATGGGATTCAAAAACCTTAAAGAAAATGGACAAGGATAGATTTAGACAAGGACTTGGTGATGTCGTTGAGTCCTATCATCAAGTTGCAGATAGATTAGGCATGAATATAGAAACTTGACTAATTTAGTCAGGTATTTATAATTCGCCCGTGAGATTAACTACAAAGAGCAGATATGCTGTTAGTGCACTTACAGAACTTACTTTTTTGCAATCTACAGGACCAGTTTCTTTAAGTGATATTTCGGTAAATCAAAATATAAAACTTACTTATCTAGAGCAAATATTTAGAAAGTTAAGAATCGCTGGTATTGTAAAAAGTATCAGAGGTAGAAATGGAGGTTATGTATATGCAAAAGATCCTTCTAGTGTATCCATTAAAGAGGTGATGAATGCAGTCGATGAGATTTTGGATGCTACAAGATGTAATGGAACCTCAGCCTGTCATAATGGTAAGAAGTGTATCACGCATGATTTATGGCATGATTTGAATATTGTTGTAGAAAATTATTTAGACAAAATTACTATTGAAAGTCTTGTAGAAAATAGCGATAGCCCATATATTAAGTTTAAAGAGATAAATTAGATGAGCACACGATCTACCATTTATTTAGATTACGCATCGACTACACCTGTTGACCCCAGAGTTGCATCTAAAATGATGGAATTTTTAACACCTGATGGGCAATTTGGTAATCCTGCATCAAGATCTCATAGATTTGGTTGGAAAGCAGATGAAGCAGTAGAAGAAGCTAGATCTCATGTTGCTAATCTCGTTAATTGTGATCCAAGAGAAATTGTTTGGACTTCTGGTGCTACAGAAGCAGACAATCTAGCAATTAAAGGCGTTGCTAGGTTTTATAAATCAAAAGGTAATCATATTATTACTTCAAAAATTGAACATAAAGCGGTATTAGATCCATGCAGACAATTAGAAAGAGAGGGGTTTGAAGTTACTTACTTAGACCCAAATGATAAAGGTGTTATTGATCCAGAAGATGTAAAGTCAGCAATAAAAGATACAACAATTTTAATCTCCATTATGCACATAAATAATGAGCTAGGTACTGTTAATAATATTTCAAAAATTGGAGAAATTACTAGGGAAAGAGGCATATTTTTTCATGTAGATGCTGCTCAAAGCACTGGTAAAACTCTAATTGACTTAGAAAAAATGCAAATTGATTTAATGTCTTTTTCAGCTCACAAAACATATGGACCAAAAGGAATCGGAGCGTTATATGTTAGAAGAAAGCCAAGAGTCAGATTAGAGGCGCTAATTCATGGCGGTGGTCATGAAAGAGGTATGAGATCAGGAACTCTTGCAACACACCAAATTGTGGGTATGGGAGAAGCTTTTAGAATTGCTAAGGAAGAAATGGATACTGATCATAAAAAAGTTTCAGAATTTCATCAAAAATTTTTAGAAAAAGTTAAAGAAATAGATCATGTTTACATTAATGGAGATCTTGATAATAAAGTACCTAACATTCTTAATGTTAGTTTTAATTTTGTTGAGGGCGAATCATTAATTATGGGTCTAAAAGATATAGCGGTTTCTTCTGGTTCTGCATGTACATCAGCCAGTCTAGAACCATCATATGTTTTGAGAGCATTAGGTAGAAAAGATGAATTAGCACATAGTTCTATAAGATTCTCCTTTGGACGATTTACTAGTGATGAAGATGTTGAAAATACATTGGACATATTAGGAAATGTAGTTCATAGGCTAAGAGAGTTATCTCCCTTGTGGGAAATGCATTTAGATGGAGTTGATCTTGATAAAGTAGAATGGAATTTACATTAGGAGATTGTCATGGCATATAGTAAAAAAGTTGTCGAAAAGTTTGAAAATACATTAAATAATCCTGAAGCATTTAACGTAGGTAGGTTTGATCCAAAAGAATCAAATGTTGGAACGGGTATGGTTGGAGCGCCTGCTTGTGGAGATGTAATGAAACTTCAGATTAAATGTGAACCCAAAGGAAATACTCATGTTATTAAAGATGTAAAATTTAAAACTTATGGGTGTGGAAGTGCAATCGCATCTTCTAGTGAATTAGTTGATATGCTTATTGGAAAAACACTTGAAGAGGCTAAGGCAATTAAAAATATTGAGATAGTAAAAGCTCTTGAATTGCCTCCAATTAAAATACATTGCTCTGTTCTTGCTGAAGACTCTATTAGACAAGCAATAGAAGATTATGAAGCTAAACAATAAATAAGAGTTATTATGAATTCAATTAATACTTCAGAAATAAATTTTTCTGACAGTGCAGTTTCTCATTTTACTGAAATGCTCAAAGAGCGTGGCAAAGGCGAAGGCATCATCATAGGCATCAAGAAAGCCGGTTGTTCTGGATATGAATATACATTTGATTTTGTTGATGATGTTTTAGATGATTACATAAGTTTCAATAAGGATGGCTGCAAAATATTTGTTGATTCAACTAGTTTTACTTTTTTGAAAGGCAGTCTAATCGATTATGTTGATGATGGACTAAATAAAGGAATTAAATTCATCAATCCAAATGCTAAAGCCGTATGCGGGTGCGGTGAAAGCTTTACCCTTTAGATAATGGCAAAAATTAAAATCTGGCCACATGAGGAGATTTGTCCAGCTGGAGCTGAAATTGAATCTTATCCCGATGAAACCATTTGTGAAGCAGCACTAAGACATGATATTAAAATTGAGCATGCCTGTGAAATGTCATGTGCATGTACAACCTGTCATTGTATTGTTAGAAAAGGATTTGATAAGCTTGAAGCAGCTAGTGATATGGAAGAAGATTTACTTGATAAGGCGTGGGGTTTAGAACAAACATCACGGCTGAGCTGTCAAACAATACCACCTGAAAATGAAGAAATTGAGATCGAGCTTCCAAAATATAATATAAATATGGTTTCAGAGGATCACTAATGAATAACTTAGATTGGTTAGATGTATTAGATATTGCTATTGAGTTATCCGATAAATATCCAGATGTTAATCCTCAATGGATAAGTTTTCCTGATTTGCATAATAAAATATGCAAACTTGAAAATTTTATTGGAGAGCCTGAAAAGTCTAATGAAAAAATTTTAGAAGCTATTCAAATGCATTGGATAGAAGAATGCGACTAACTTTAATATAATAGCGAATATTTTTAAGGATTAACTATGGCAATTGAAAAAACACTATCAATTATCAAACCAGATGCGGTAGCAAAGAACGTAATTGGAAAGATTATTGCTAGATTTGAAGAAAACGGTTTACACCTTGTTGCAGGTAAATTAATTCAACTTAATGATGAAAAAGCTTCTGGCTTCTACGCAGAGCATGATGGAAAGCCTTTTTTTAATGATTTAAAGAAATTTATGACATCAGGCCCTGTATTTGTTCAGGTTCTTGAAGGAGAAAATGCAGTTCAGTTGAATAGAGATCTTATGGGAAGTACTAATCCTCAAGAAGCATCGCCAGGTACGATAAGAGCTGATTTTGCAAATAGCATTGATGCTAATGCAGTTCATGGTTCTGATTCAATTAATAGTGCAAAAAGGGAGATTGAATATTTTTTCTCACCAGAAGAGATATTGAATAAATAAATTGTCAAAAAAAATAAATCTTTTAGGTTACTCACTTGAGTCTCTTGAAAGATTTTTTTCTGAAATAGATGAATCATTGTTTAGAGCAAAACAGCTCATGAATTGGGTACATCAAAAAGGCGTCTTAGATTTTAGTTTAATGACTAACTTTAATAAAAACTTGCGTGAAAAACTAAAAGATATTGCGATTATAGAGCCACCAAAAATTATTGAAGAACACATTTCAGATGAAGGTACTATAAAGTATTTAGTTGAAATCGAATCTGGTTCAATGGTTGAGATGGTTGTTATTCCAGAAAAAAATAGGAGAACTTTGTGTGTTTCATCACAGGCAGGATGTGCACTTCAATGTACTTTTTGTGCAACTGGTGCTCAGGGATTCGACCAAGATCTTAAAAGTAGTGAAATTATTGGGCAGCTATGGCTGGCTAACTTTAATGCAAAAAATAGTAAGCCTATAACAAATATTGTTTTTATGGGAATGGGGGAGCCTCTCTTGAATTTTGATGCTGTAATTGAATCTGCAAAAATCATGAAAGATCAGTTAGCATATGGGCTTTCAAGAAAACGTGTAACGATAAGCACTTCAGGTATAGTCCCTAATATTGATCGTCTTTCAAAAGAGATAGACGTTTCATTAGCAATTTCTTTGCACGCATCTGAAAATAAACTTAGAGATCAAATAGTACCAATTAATAAGAAATATCCAATAGAATCTCTTCTTAAGTCTTGCAAAGAATATTTAGAGGATTATCAGAACAAAAGAAGTATTACCATAGAGTACATTTTAATTGATGAAATCAATGATTCATTAGATCACGCACAAAAACTTTCAAAACTTTTATCTAATATTTCGTGCAAAATTAATTTAATACCTTTTAATAGCTTTAAAGGTTCAAATTATAAAAGACCAAGCATGAAGAAAATCAATAGCTTCAAAAGACATTTGATGAATAAGGGTTATATTGCAACACTGCGAATCACAAGAGGCGATGCTATAGATGGCGCATGTGGACAATTAGTGGGTAATTTAAGTAATACAGTAAAAGGAAAAAAACTTATATCGCACAAATCAATATAATGGATAAAATTCTAAAATCAGCAAGCACAGTTAAAATTGGAAAAAGATTTTCTAATAAGAGAATTTCATTAGGCTTGTCTCTTGAGGAAACTTCAAAAATTCTTTTTATAAATGAAGATTATCTTAATGCTATTGAAGAAGGAGATTATAGTATTTTTCCAAGTGAATCTTTTGCCAGAGCCTATTTTAAGAAATATTCACAATATTTAAAAATTAATTCTGAATTGCCAGATATATTCAACTCACAGACTGAAAAAAAAATAACTAAGAAGGCTCCAAAAATAGAAACTATAAGCAGCTTAAATGATAATAATTTTAATTATTTATACTTAGCTGTACCTATTCTAATTGTATTTGGAGCGTTAGTTGCATTTTATTTTGTTGAATCTGGAGATACACAAAAAAGTCAAAGAGAGTTTATGTCAAGTGATCAGCAAATCATTTATTTATCTAAAACTATTCATCAAAAAAATCATTCTTTATCAGAATTAAAAAATTTAACTGCAAAAAACGAGCTTTATTTAGATTTTTTAGGTGAATGTTGGATTGAATTGTATGTAGGTGATGAGCTCATTGAAGCATTGTATTTTGATGAAAATGATAATTATAAAAAGAAAATAGAAATACCATTTAAAATTATTGTTGGCAATGCTGAGGCTATCAAAGGAACATATAATGGAAATGAGATTGATTTTATGGCCAATGCTAATAGACTTACTAAAGTGAACATTATAAATTTTGATGAAAACAAATTGGATTAAAAGAAAAAAAACTAAAACCATTTATGTTGGTAATGTTCCTGTTGGCGGAAATAATCCTATTTCAGTTCAATCCATGACTAACACAGATACTTGTGATGTTGTTTCAACTATAAACCAAATAAATGATTTAAAGAAAGCAGGTGCTGATATTGTTAGAGTTTCAGTGCCAGGTTTTGATGAAGCCAAAGCATTCAAAGAAATTAAAAATGCAGTAAATATTCCATTGGTTGCTGATATACATTTTGATTATAAGATAGCTTTGGAGGTTGCAGATACAGCAGACTGTCTGAGAATTAACCCAGGCAATATTGGAAAAGAAGATCGTGTTCAAGAGGTAATAAATGCTGCTCTTGATAACAATGTTCCAATAAGAGTTGGGGTAAACGCAGGTTCTTTGGAAAAAGATTTGCAAAAGAAGTATGGAGAGCCAAATGCAGATGCGCTTGTTGAATCTGCATTAAGACATGTTGAAATTCTTGATAAATATAATTTCGAAAATTATAAAATGAGCCTAAAAGCTTCTAACATAGAAATGACAGTTGAAGCCTATAGAAAAATTTCAAAGGTTATTGATCAGCCACTTCATTTAGGCATTACTGAGGCTGGAAGCTATAGAGCAGGTACGGTCAAGTCTTCAATTGGTGTGGGCATGCTACTTACAGAAGGCATTGGAGATACAATTAGGATTTCCCTAGCCTCAGATCCTATTGATGAAATCAAAATTGGATGGGATATCTTAAAAAGCTTAAATATTAGAAGTAGAGGAGTCAAAATAGTTGCATGTCCAAGTTGTTCTCGTCAAAACTTTAACGTCATAAAGGTGGTAAACGATTTAGAACAAAGGCTTGAAGATATTTCTGATGATATTGAAGTAGCTATTATAGGATGTTACGTTAATGGTCCAGGAGAAAGTAAGGCAGCTGACATTGGACTCACCGGAGCAAGCCCAAGCAATCTTTTGTATATAGATGGCTCTCCTAATAAAAAAATTAAAAATGATAATCTTGTTGATGAGCTTGAAAAGCAAGTCAGAATTAAGATTAAAGATAATAGAATTAAATCAGATAAGATTATATTGAGGAGTTAAATTGGATAAGATTCAATCTTTAAAAGGCATGATTGATTTGATTGCTAATAGATCCGATCCAGACGATTTTGCAGAATCAATATTTAGAACTGAAGATGCTCTAAAAAATATTTTTTTAAATTTTGGTTATTCTGAAATTAGGACACCAACTCTCGAAGATGCTGACCTTTTTAAAAGATCTGTTGGAGATTCTTCGGATATTGTAAATAAGGAACTATATTCTTTTTTTGATAAAAATGAAAAAAATATTACCTTAAGACCTGAAAATACTGCAGGTGTCATCCGCTCTGTGATTGAAAAGAAAATCGATGCAAATACCCATAAATTTTGGTATCTAGGACCAATGTGGAGATATGAAAGACCTCAGAAAGGCAGATACAGACAGTTCAATCAAGCAGGAATTGAAATTATTGGACATCCAGAGGGTGTTGCTGAATTGGAAATAATTTCAATGATTTGTTCAATTAATAATGCTTTAAATATTAAAAATTCAGTAATTAAAATTAATCATCTTGGCAACCAAGGCACTAAAACCAATTATTGCAATGCTCTTTTAGAATATTTAAAACCGTATACATCTCAATTAGATCAACTAGATCAAAGTAGGCTAGAAAAAAATCCCTTAAGAATTCTTGATTCGCAAAATCAAAATACGCAAAAGATACTTAAAGATGCTCCAACAATAAAAGATTTTCTTTCAGACGAATCATTAAAAATGCTCCAGGTCTTGAAAGATACGTTTTCAAAAGATTGTAAAATACAAATTGATTATGGATTGGTAAGAGGGCTAGATTATTATACTGGTCTTGTTTTTGAAGTTATTTCAGATGAATTAGGTGCCCAAGACGCTTATTTAGGTGGAGGCAGATATGATAATTTATCTGAGCAATTAGGCGGCAAAAATATCCCATGTATTGGTATGGCTATTGGTATTGAGAGGCTGGCATTGCTATCTAATATAGATATTGAAGATAAAACATTGGTATCTTTTATAATTTTGGCTAGTAATTTTGAAGAGAAAGCATATAAAATAGCCCACGACTTAAGAACTATCAATCCTGAAATAATAATAGATGTTCAGCTTGCTGAGGGTAGCTTAAAGTCCAAACTTAGAAAGGCAAGTAAAAACAATGCTAAGTTTGCAATAATTATTGGCGAGGAAGAAATAGAAACTAATACAATAATCATAAAACCGCTGATTGAAAAAAATTCAGAACAAACAGTAATGGATATCAACGAGATTAGCAGTTTTTTTGAAGATATTACTTAAAGGTATAAATCATGAACAATGAATATGAAAATAATATGAGGTTTTTACCGATATTGAAATTTTTTGATAAATATAAAAAAGTAATTATCCTGATTATATTAACTATAATTATTTCCATAGGTTATTTGGTACTATCGAATCAAGCTAAGAAACAAAATAATGAGGAAGCATCACTTATTTATACTGAATGGTTAAAAGAAATATCGCTCGAAAGTCCCGATACGATCAAACTAAATAATATGTTAGAACAGCTTTTAGCTGAATTCAAAAATACTGGTTATGCGCAACTTGCTTTGTTAAATAAGGCTAGTTTTGATGCTAGAAATAATAATATTGAATTGTCACTTATGAATTTTAAGAAGTTAGTAGAGCTAACTGATGGTTATAACGGAAATAAAATCTTTAATAAAATTGCAAGGGTGAGTGCATCGAGATTGTTGTTATCTAACGGACAATATGATGAAGCATTATCTTTTATAGAGCTTTATTCGTCTAATGCTACTAACGGGTACATCCACGAATTAACAGGAGATATTCTTGCTAAACAAAATAAAATTGAGTTGGCACTAGCACAATATGAATTAGCTTCTGATAAATATAATGATGAGACTTCGCAATCAATAATATCAATGAAAATTGCAAATTTAGGAATGTAAAGTGAAAAAAAATTTAGTGCGTTCCTTTTTAATATTTCAATTTATTTTTGTTCTAAGTGCATGTTCATCTTTAGATGGGTTACGTTTTTGGAATACTGACGAGGTTGATCCGGATGAACCAAGAGAGCTTGAAGCCTTTTCAAATAAAAAAATAATTTCGTTAGAATGGAGTAAATCATTTAGTGGCAAAAATGAAATAGGAAATTTTGAACCTGATTTTAGCTCAAACAAGATATTTTTTGCTGATACTGATGGAAGCGTTTATTCAATTCAAAGTGAAAACGGCGAACAAAACTGGTCAAGCGAGCTTAATTTTTTGTCATCAGGTGTTGCAGCAGCCTTCGGTATCATTGTAGTAGCAGATATTGATGGAAATGTTATTGCTTTAAATCAAAATGATGGAACAGTAATATGGACCCAAAATGTTAAAGGAGAGGTTCTCAGTAAAGTTGCAATTGATGCAAAGATTGTAGTTGTAAAAACTGGTTCAGGAGAATTATTGGGTCTTGATAAGGACAATGGCTCTATAAAATGGTCTTATCGATCAAAACTACCAACATTAACCGTTCGTGGAAGCAGTAGTCCTGTAATAGTTGATGATAAAGTGTATGTATCTTTTGACAATGGTAGGTTAGCAGTATTTGAACTGGATTCAGGATATTTGATTTGGGACGGTGCAATCTCATATGTATCTGGAACTTCAGAATTAGAAAATCTTATTGATTCAGACTCGAATCCTTTAGTTGAAGGCGGACTTGTTTATACAACTAATTATCAAGGAAAATTAAATATTTTTGATACAACTCAAAGAAGATCTATTTGGTCCTATGATATTTCTTCATTTTATTCACCAATTGTAATCAGAGGTATGTTAATAGTAGTTGAGTCAAATTCATCTTTAAAATCCTTTTCAATGCAAACTCTTGAGGAATCATGGAGTAGTCAAGACTATTTAAATAGAAACCTTTCAAATGCTGTAGGCTACAAAGGCAACCTAATATTTGGTGACTTAGATGGCTATATTCATATTATAGATCCACTTAATGGTATTACAGTTGGAAGAAAAAAAATTACAAAACATCCTATTAAGTCAATTTTTAGCAGGAGTAATAATCTATATGTAGTTGATGAATCATTTAATCTTTTCTCTATTAATCTATAAAATGAGGAATAGAAATGTTTACTTCAGTTGCAATTATAGGTCGTCCAAATGTAGGTAAATCATCCCTATTTAATAAGCTTACTAAATCAAGAGATGCTATAGTTTCTGACTTCCCCGGTCTTACTAAAGATAGGAATTATGGTTTTCTTAATTTAGATGATAATAAGATCCTAATAATTGATACTGGCGGTATTGTAAATGAATCTGATAATTTAAAAGAAGCAATATCTAATCAGGCTTGGTCTGCAGTTGAAGAATCAAGTTTTATAATTTTGATGTTAGACTCATCTGAAAATCTTACAAAAGATGACTTAGATATACTTCATAAGCTTAGAAAGCTTAATAAAGACTATGTCATTGTTCTTAATAAAGTTGATAAAAAAACAGATTCATTAATAAAAAACGACCTACAAAAGGAGGGGATTCATAATGCTATTGAAATAAGCGCTGAGCATTCAAAAAATTTATCATCGTTAAAGTCTTGCATCAAAGAAAGAGCAACAAACATCAAAAAAACAATTTATGATGGAAAAAAAGTTGCTGTATTGGGCAGGCCTAATGCAGGCAAATCAACTTTTATAAATAATTTAATTGATCAAGATAGATTAATAGTTAGTGAAATTGCAGGCACAACAATAGACTCAATTCAAATACCATTTGAATTCGATGACGAAAAGTTTATTTTTATTGATACTGCTGGAATTAGAAAAGGGTATAAGTATCATCACAAAGTTGAATATTTCTCTTATGTCAGAACGCTTCACTCAATTGATCAAAGTAATGTTGTTATTTTTATTTGCGATGCAACAGAGGGGCTGGTTGATCAAGACTTAAAAATCTTAAATATGATAATTGACAGCGGTAAGCCTATTTTATTTTTGTTTAACAAGATTGATTTATTATCAAAAAAAGATCTAAGTAAGATTTATACAACAAAAAAAATGCAATCTGACTTTATGTCAAATATATTCATACTGGAAATGTCAGCTATTCAAAAAAAGGGTTTTAAAAAAATATTTAACTCAACAAATAAATTAATTGAAAAATCAAAGAAAAAATATTCTACGTCTCAATTAAATAAGCACCTAAGAGAGTTTGTAAAATTAAACTCTCCACCTTCTGTTAAAGGCAGACAATTAAAATTTAAACATGTACATTTTGCTGGTACATTTCCTACTACATTAATAGTTCATGCTAATCAAGATAAAAAAATACCACAGAATTATAAGCGCTATTTAATCAATTCCTTCAGGGATGCTTTAGGGCTTAAAAGCGTCCAACTTAGATTGTTATTTCGAAAAGCAGATAATCCTTATAAAGATAAAAAAAATATTTTAAGTGAAAGACAGGTTAAAAAAAGAAAAAGACTTATTAAGCATATTAAAAGCTCTAAAAAGTAAAACGACATATTCAATTTTAACTAATTTAAAGTATTATTCTGCTGTATAATTTGTTGTATATTTTTAAGTAATTAAATATTAAAAAAGCACACAATGCACAAAAGACCAGTTTATCTTGATCTAACAAAGATTAGTCTTCCCGCTTCTGCACTATCATCGATAACCCACAGACTTTCAGGTATGTATATTTTCTTTGTGACACTCCCATTAATGTTGTTCCTTATAGATGGTACAACTTCAACAAAAGCAGAATTCGATGCTCTTATACTCAAAATGGAAACAGTATCTTTATTTTCTATGTTTGTATTTTTTAGTCTGTCTATTTTCTGGTATCACATCCTAACTGGACTAAGACACTTAATAATGGATTTTTTGCATATTGGAGAGACTATCAATGGTTCACGATATTCATCCTTATTTGTAATATTTATTTGGCTGGTTAGTCTGGTAATTTCTTTTTGGTATTTATTCTTGTGAAGGGTTTAATAATTTGGAGACTGCAAAGATATAGCGCATTAATAATTTTTGCATACCTAGCTTACGTATTAAGTTTTTTCGTTCAATCGCAAGAGGTTAGTTTTTTTACTTGGTCAGACTTTTTTCTCTCTTTTCAGATGAGATCTTTAACTTCCATTATTTTTATTCTTTTACTTTTTCATGCATTTATTGGATTGTGGACAGTTGGCACAGACTATTTAACCAAAAGAACTCTTGGCCTTTTAAATCAGAGTTTAACCAAATATGCAGATTTAATTAGAAACTTATATTTTTTATGCTTTGGTTTGATGGGTTTTATTTATTTAACTTTAATTTTATATATAATATGGTTATAAATAATAATGATAAAAGGTTATAAGTATTTTTAATAATGAATAGTATCTTTGGTAATAATATAAAAACTATAGAATTCGATGCACTTATTATTGGAGGCGGTGGCTCTGGAATGCGTGCTTCTTTAGAGCTAGCTAAATCAGGCTTAAACACTGCTGTTGTCTCAAAAGTTTTTCCGACAAGGTCTCATACAGTTTCTGCTCAAGGCGGTATTACATGTGCTATTGCAAGTGCTGACCCAAATGATGATTGGAGATGGCATATGTATGACACAGTTAAAGGTGCAGATTTTATTGGAGATCAAGATGCAATAGAATATTTGTGTTCTGAGGGACCAAAAGCTGTCTTTGAACTAGAGCATATGGGGCTACCATTCTCTAGATTTGATAATGGTCGTATATATCAAAGACCGTTTGGTGGTCAATCTAAAGACTTTGGCAAGGGAGGACAAGCAGCTAGAACGTGTGCGGCTGCTGATAGAACAGGACATGCTTTATTGCATACTTTGTATCAAAACAATGTAAAAGAAGGCTCAAACTTTCTCAATGAGTGGTTTGCTGTTGATTTAGTTAAAAATTCAAAAGATGAAGTTACTGGAGTAATTGCATTCTCAATCGAAAATGGAGAAGTAGCATATCTTAAGGCACAAGCAACGGTTTTAGCTACAGGTGGGGCAGGAAGGATTTATGCATCAACTACAAATGCTCTGATCAATACAGGCGATGGTTTGGCAATGGCTCTAAGAGCAGGCTACCCAGCTCAAGATATGGAAATGTGGCAATTTCATCCTACTGGAATTTATGGAGCCGGATCTCTTGTTACAGAAGGCTGTAGAGGAGAGGGTGGATATCTTATCAATAAAGATGGTGAGAGATTTATGGAAAGATATGCTCCTAATGTTAAAGATTTGGCTGGAAGAGATGTTGTAGCAAGATCTATGGTTCTTGAGATCTTAGAAGGAAGAGGATGTGGAGAAAAAAATGATCATATCTTTTTAAAATTAGATCATTTAGGAGAAGAAGTTTTAAATTCAAAATTGCCAGGTATTTGTGAGCTATCAAGAACTTTTGCTCATGTAGATCCAATATACGAACCTATACCGGTAGTACCAACTTGCCACTACATGATGGGAGGAACGCCTACGAATGTTTCTGGTCAGGCATTCACAAGAAAAAATGGAGAAGATTATTTAATACCTGGATTATTTTCAGCTGGTGAAGCTGCTTGTGTATCAGTTCATGGTGCCAATAGGTTAGGAGGAAACTCATTGCTTGACTTGGTGGTTTTTGGAAGAGCAACAGGTATGCATATTCAGAATGAGCTTAAATCTGGAGGTGGAGTTGATCCTGCTACCAAAAGCGATATTGATTTTTCCCTTGAAAGGTTGCAAAAACTTAATGAGTCATCTGATGGATTTGACACAGCTGAAGTAAAAAGAGAACTGCAAGAATGTATGCAAAATTATTTTGGAGTTTTTAGAAGGGGTGAGTTTATGAAAAAGGGTCTCGACCAACTAGATGAGCTAAAAAATAAAGTAGATAATCTTCACCTAAAAGATAAGAGTGATGCATTTAATACAAGCCGTGTTGAGGCTATAGAACTACAAAATCTATATGAGGTTGCAGTTGCAACTGCTGTTTCTGCTTATGAAAGAATAGAAAGCCGAGGAGCTCACGCAAGAGATGATTATCCTGAAAGAGATGATGAGAATTGGTTATGCCATACAATTTTTGATCCTCTTAACAAGTCTGTTTCAAAAAGAAAAGTAAATTTTGAACCTACAAAAGTAGATGCATTTCCACCAAAGGTAAGGACATACTAAATGCTTAATAATAAATTAGAAGTAAGTATGTACAGATATAACCCAGAGGTGGATAAATTTCCTTACATGAAGACATACTCAATTAGCAAGCCATCCAAAGATATTATGGTTTTAGATTTATTAAATTTACTAAAAGAAGAAGATCAATCCATTTCGTATCGAAGATCGTGTAGAGAGGGCGTTTGTGGTTCAGATGGAATGAACATTAATGGTAAAAACGGATTAGCATGTATAACTCCTATCTCATCTGTTATTAAGAAAAATAAAATTGAACTAAGACCACTTCCAGGATTACCAGTCATAAGAGACTTAGTTGTAGACATGAGTGAGTTTTATGCTCAATATGAAAAAATTAAACCTTTTTTACAAAATGAAACTACTGCCCCTGAACAGGAGCGGCTTCAGTCGCCCGAAGATAGAGATAAGCTTGATGGACTTTACGAATGCATTCTATGCGCATGCTGTTCTACTAGCTGTCCCTCATTTTGGTGGAATCCTGATAAATTTGTTGGGCCTGCAGCACTGTTACAAGCATATAGATTTCTTGCTGATTCCCGTGATCTTAAAACTTATGAAAGGTTAGAGGCTTTATCTGATCCTTTTAGTGTTTACAGATGTCACGGAATTATGAATTGTGTAAATGTTTGTCCTAAAGGACTTAATCCAAATAAGGCTATTGGCGAAATAAAATCCATGTTACAAAAAAATAAAAAGGATATAATTGTCTCTGATAAATTATAAAAAAAACAAATAAAATGAGTCTATCTATGAAAGAGCTTTGGGGGAGCTCGCATATTTCAGCAGGACATGCCGCCTATCTCGAAGGCCTTTATGAAACCTTCCTCAATAATCCTGAAGAACTCTCAAAGGAATGGTTTGATTTTTTTACCAATCTTCCAAAGCTGCCAAATTCAAACGGAGAGATTTCTCACCAAAAGATTATTAATGAATTTAGGAACTTTTCAAGAAATAGTGATGTATTAAAGAAATCCGTAGATGAAAGACAGGGCAAGGTAATAAGACTAATACAATCATATCGAAATAGAGGTCACCTTAAAGCAAAGTTAGATCCTTTAGGTATGATGGAGAGAAGGCTAGTAGAAGATTTAAATATAGAATTTCATGGCTTATCTCATGAGGATCTTAATGAAGAGTTTTATACAGATACCTTTAATACCGAAGCAGAAAAACTTCCTCTAAGAGATATTATTCAAAAGTTGGAGGATATTTATTGCGGCGTAATTGGTATTGAATGCAATCACATTATGGATTCTTCAGAAAGACGCTGGTTTCAAAATAAATTTGAATCAAAATTAAAGGGATATAGTTTCAATGAAAAGGAGAAATTAAATATATATGAAAGATTAAATTCTGCTGAAGGTTTAGCTAAGTATCTTTCAGCAAAATACCCTGGAATGAAGCGTTTTGGAATTGACGGTGCTGAGTCCTTAGTTCCATTAGTTGAAACTGTAATACAAGATTGTGGATCATTAGGAGCATCTCAAATATGTTTTGGCATGGCTCACAGGGGCAGGCTAAATTTATTAGTAAACGTTTTAGGTAAGCTACCATCCGATTTATTTTCAGCTTTTAGTGAAGATTTTGAATTAGAGGGAGCAAGCACCGGAGATGTTAAATATCACTTAGGATTTTCTTCTAACTTTGACACTCCAGGGGGCGAGGTCCATGTCTCATTATTTAACAATCCCTCTCATCTCGAGATAGTTGACCCAGTTGTAATAGGATCTGTCAGAGCTAGACAAGATAGAATAAATGATAAAGATCGATCAAAGGTAATACCAGTATTACTTCATGGTGATGCAGCATTCTCTGGCCAAGGTGTAGTAATGGAGTCACTTCAGATGTCTCAAACTAGAGGTTTTAATGTTGGAGGAACAATTCATATTATAGTCAACAACCAAATAGGATTTACAACAAGCAATGTAAATGATTCAAGATCTACAGACTATTCTTCTGATGTTGCAAAAATAATTCAAGCTCCTGTCATTCATGTGAATGGCGATGATCCAGAGATGGTAGTTAATGCTGCAAAAATTGCATGTAAATATAGAAATAAATTTAAGAAGGATATAGTGATAGATTTATTCTGTTACAGAAGAAGAGGCCACAATGAGGCTGATGATCCGTCTGCCACTCAGCCATTAATGTATGAAAAAATTTCTAACCATCCCTCGGTTTTAAATCAATATGAAAATAATTTAATGAAAGAGGGGATATTGGATGCTGAACAATCAAAGAAAATAAAATCAAATTATAGAAAATCATTAGAGGGTGGTGAGAGTGTCGCTAAAAATTTAGCAAAAAAACCAAATGATTCTCTATGGTTTGATTGGGAACCCTATTTAGATGTCAAATGGTGGCCAAAGGTCGATACAAAATATAGTAAAAAAGAATTAAAAAAATTAGGTAAAGAAATTATTTCAGTGCCTAAAGAATTTAATATGGGTTCTCAAGCATCAAAAATATTTGCAGATCGACATGAAATGAATCAAGGAAATATTCCAATAAATTGGGGGTATGCAGAGGTCATGGCCTATGCAACATTACTAAAAGATGGCTATCCAATAAGACTTACAGGTCAAGATGTCAGAAGGGGAACATTTTCACATAGGCATGCTTGTATATTTGATTCTCAAACTGGAATGGGGCATATATCGCTTTCTGAACTTGCAGAAAAAAACAAGACAAGCTTTGATATATATGATTCTTTGCTTTCAGAGGAAGCGGTTTTAGGGTTTGAATATGGATACTCTGCTACATGGCCATCAGGATTAACAATTTGGGAAGCGCAGTTTGGTGATTTTGCTAATGGTGCTCAAGTAGTCATTGATCAATTTATCGTATCAGCACAACATAAATGGGAGAGATTGTCAGGACTAATTATGCTTTTACCTCATGGTTATGAGGGGCAAGGGCCTGAGCACAGTAGCGCGAGAATAGAAAGGTTTCTTCAATTATGTGCTTCAGAAAATATTCAAGTATGTGTACCAAGCTCACCTAAACAAATTTTTCATCTTCTCAGAAGGCAAGCTATAAGAAAAATGCGCACACCTTTAATTGTTATTTCACCTAAAAGTCTTTTAAGAAATCCTAACGCAGTTTCTACGCTTGATGATTTAAGCGATGGAAGTTTTGAGTGTGTAATCGATGATGAATTAGATAATAAAAATGATGTAAAAAAGATAATTATGTGCTCTGGAAAAGTTTTTTATGAATTGATTGAGAAAAGAAACAAAGAAAAACGTCATGACATAGCAGTTATTAGAATAGAACAATTGTACCCTTTTCCTTACGACGACCTTGAAGAAATTCTTTTAAGGTATCAAAATGTACATGAATATATCTGGTGTCAAGAAGAGCCTTTAAATCAAGGAGCATGGTTTAGCCATAGACACAGAATACAAAGGGTTTTAGATAGGCTTGGTAATAATAATGAAGTTAAGCTCGTAAGCAGACCACCAGCCGCAGCACCTGCAGTTGGTTTGATGAAACTTCATTTAAAGCAACAAGAGACATTAATTAATGAGGCAATCGTTTAATGAGTATAGAAATTAAATCACCGACATTCCCTGAATCTGTTGCAGATGGAACAATTGCTAAATGGCTTAAAAAAGAGGGAGACCTTGTTAATCAAGATGAGGTAATTGTTGAGATAGAAACTGATAAAGTTGTTCTTGAGGTTCTTGCACAATCAGACGGGGTAGTCTCAAAAATTATTAAACCTGAAGGCGAGATTGTTGCTAGTTCTGAATTAATAGGTGAATTTGAGGAATCAGATGGAAGTTCAATAACACAAAAAGTTCAACAAGAAGAAAAAAGTAAACCTAATGAAGAAACTAAACTCGATAAAAGTGATGATTTAGATAACTCAAAAAAAATGGGTCCTGCTGCAAAAAAAATTATATCTGAAAAAAATATTGATCCAGAAAATATAAACGCATCTGGTAAAAATAATACTATTACGAAGGCAGATGTAATTAATCATTTAGAAACTAAAGGCATTGATAAGGAAAATCATAATATTTTTTCTGAAAGTATAACTTCAGGTGAGGATAGGCCTGAAAAAAGAGTTCCAATGTCCAGACTCAGATCTACTATTGCCAAAAGGTTAGTATCAGTTAAACAAGAAACTGCGATGTTAACAACATTTAATGAAGTTGATATGCTACCTATTAAAGAACTTAGAGCAAAATATGGTGCTGAATTTCAGGAGGAGCATGATGTTAAGCTTGGTTTTATGGGATTCTTTGTAATTGCAGCAGTACAAGCTCTAAAAAAATTCCCAGTAGTCAACGCATCTATTGATGGAAATGATGTTGTATATCATGGTTTTCAAGACATAGGAGTAGCTGTATCTACAGAAAGAGGCTTAGTAGTTCCAGTGATAAAAGATGCAGATACTAAATCTTTGCCTGAAATTGAAAAAGCAATATTAAGTTACTCTGATAAAGCAAGAAATGGAAAGTTGTCTATTGATGAAATGCAGGGAGGCACATTTACTATTTCAAATGGTGGAATTTTTGGCTCTTTGCTCTCAACGCCAATTCTTAATGCTCCGCAAACAGCGATATTAGGAATGCATGCGATTCAAGATAGACCAGTTGCAATTAATGGAGAAGTTGTTATAAGACCCATGATGTATTTAGCAATGAGTTATGATCATAGACTTTTAGATGGCAAAGAAGCCGTAACTTTCTTAGTGTCTATTAAAGAACAACTTGAATCGCCTGAGAGATTATTACTTAACTTATAAATTATTAAATGGAAAAAAATGTTTGATGTAGTAGTTGTAGGAAGTGGACCTGCTGGTTATGTATCTGCTATTAGATGCTCTCAGTTAGGTCTTAAAACGTTATGCATAGAGGAATCGCATAGTGACAATGGCAAACCTAATTTTGGTGGTACATGTCTTAATGTTGGTTGTATACCTTCAAAGGCTCTTTTGGATTCTTCACACAGATATTATGAAGCAAATAAGAAGCTATCTGAACATGGAATACAGATAGAAAGTTTAAAGTTAGACTTAAAATCTATGATGAAAAGAAAAGACGATATTGTAGACAAACTTACTGGAGGCATAAGTGGTCTTTTTTCTGCAAATAAAGTTGAATCTATGATAGGTAGAGGTAAGGTTACAGATATCAATACTGTAGAAGTTACAAAACCAGATGGCAGCACAGAAACTGTAGATGCTAAAAATATTATTGTAGCTACAGGGTCTAAGCCAATAGAGATACCGTCGGCTAAATATAGTAAACATATTGTAGATAGCACCGGTGCGCTTTGCTTGAACTCAGTCCCCAAAAAGCTAGGCGTAGTTGGCGCTGGTATTATTGGACTAGAACTAGGAAGTGTATGGTCTAGGCTTGGTTCTGAGGTGACTGTAATAGAAGCTCTTGATGAATTTCTTCCAATGACAGATCATGACATTTCTAAAGAAACCTTAAAAGAATTCAAAAAACAGGGCTTGGATATAAAATTAGGTTCTAAGGTTACCAGTACAAAAGAATTAAAAAATTCAGTTAAGGTCAAATTTGAAAGTAATGATCAAGAAAATGAGATGGAATTTGATAAATTAATTGTGGCTGTTGGCAGGGCACCAAATTCCTCAAACGTAATTAGCGATGAATTAAATATTGAGATAGAAGATGGTTTTATCAAAGTTAATGATTTTTGCCAAACCAGCGTAAATAACATATGGGCAATTGGTGATGTTGTTAGAGGTCCCATGCTTGCTCATAAGGGTAGTGAAGAGGGAATTATGGTTGCAGAAAGAATTGCAGAAAAACATACTGAAGTAAATTATGATTTGGTTCCTTCAGTAATATATACCCATCCTGAGATAGCATGGGTGGGTCAAAATGAAAAAGAATTAAAAGATAATAATATTGATTATAAAGTAGGTAAGTTTCCTTTTGCAGCGAGCGGAAGGGCTCTAGCAGTTGATCAATCAGTTGGTTTTGTAAAAGTCTTGTCTCATGCAAAAACTGACACTATTCTGGGAGTTCATGTTTTTGGTCCTGCAGCTGCTGAAATAGTTCAACAGGCCCTTATTTCAATGGAATTTGGTTCCAGTTCTGAAGATATTGCACTAACTATGTTCAGTCATCCGACTGTATCAGAGGCATTTCATGAAGCAGCTTTATCTGCTAATAATCTAGCAATCCATATAGGAAATAAAAAGAAATGAACTTACATGAGTATCAAGGCAAAGCATTATTTGCAGAATACAACTTACCTGTATCAAAAGGAAAAGTGGTATTTAAAGCTGAGGATATAATTGATGCATGTAATGAAATTGGCGGTTCAAAGTGGGTTGTAAAAGCTCAAGTCCATGCTGGAGGTCGAGGTAAATCTGGTGGTGTTGAGTTAATTAGTAATCCTGAGGATGGTGTTAAATTTGCTCAAAAATGGCTTGGAAAAAATTTAGTAACTTACCAAACCGATAAAAAAGGCCAACCTGTTAATTGCATTTTAGTAGAGGAATGTACCAATATAGCAAAAGAGCTATACCTTAGTGCCATTATTGATAGAGAATCACAACAAATTGTTTTCATTGGATCTAGCGAAGGCGGAGTAAATATTGAAGATGTTGCTAAAAATATGCCTGAAAAAATTATCTATCAAGGTTTCGTTTATAAAGATGATTCACTGAATGAAAATGCTGAAAATATCGCAAAAGTTCTTAAATTGAATGATCAACAAACATTACAATTTATACCAATTATAGATAACCTATTAAGATTATTTGTTGAAAAGGACTTGAGCTTACTTGAGATTAATCCGCTTGTGATTACAGGAAATGGAGATTTGCATTGTTTGGATGCAAAGATAAATATTGATTCAAATGCACTTTACAGACAACCAGAATTATTAGATATGCGTGATGAGACACAAGAAGATCCTAAAGAATCAGAAGCTGCTAAAAATGATTTAAGTTATGTTTCTTTGGATGGAAATATTGGATGTATGGTTAATGGAGCAGGCCTAGCAATGGGGACTATGGATACTATAAAATTTTTTGGCGGAAATCCTGCAAATTTCTTGGATGTTGGTGGTACTGCAACCCAAGAAAGAGTTGCTAAAGCTTTTAAGATAATTCTTGATGACCCAGAAGTAAAAGTAGTTCTGGTAAATATTTTTGGTGGCATTGTGAGATGTGATTTAATTGCAGAAGGTATTATTGCCGCAATTAAAGAAGTTGAAGTAAAAATTCCAGTTGTTGTCCGCTTGGAAGGCAATAATGCTGACATTGGATCAAAAATTTTATCTAAAGCAAAAATCAAGATTGAAAGTATTAACGATTTAGCTGAGGCTGCTAAAAAAGCAGTTTTACTTGCAAAATGAGTATTTTAGTTAATAAAGACACCAGAGTAATTGTTCAAGGCTTTACTGGCTCTCAAGGAACATTACATTCTGAGCAGTCTATAGAGTATGGTACAAATATAGTTGGAGGTGTTACTCCTGGCAAAGGAGGAATAGAGCATCTTGGCAAGCCAGTTTTTAATTCTGTTGAAGATGCTAAGAGTTCTCTAGATCCAAATGCTTCTATAATTTTTGTGCCAGCAAGATTCTGTAAAGACTCAATTTTGGAATCAGCTGAAGCAGGCATCAAATTGATTATTTGTATAACCGAAGGAATTCCAACATTAGATATGCTTGAAGTAAAAAAACGAGTTGATGAGCTTGGAGTGAGATTGATTGGACCTAATTGTCCTGGAATTATAACACCGGGTGAAGCTAAGCTAGGAATAATGCCTGGAGATATTCATACGCCAGGCTCAATTGGCATAATTTCAAGATCTGGTACTCTAACTTATGAAGCAGTTAAACAGACTACCGATTTAGGCTTTGGACAAAGTAGCTGTGTTGGGATTGGAGGAGATCCAATACCAGGATCTTCATTTATTGATATGCTTAAATTATTTCAAGATGATAAACAAACGGAAGCTATTGTGATGGTAGGAGAGATTGGCGGCACAGCAGAGGAAGCAGCTGCAGAGTATATAAAAAATAATGTTACAAAACCTGTAATCTCATATATTGCTGGTAAAACAGCGCCTGCTGGTAAGAGAATGGGTCATGCAGGTGCAATTATTGCTGGCGGAAAAGGGACAGCTGATAACAAAATTGAGAAACTTCAAGAATGTGGAGTATATGTAGCAGATAATTTAGTATCTATTGGTACTAAAGTTTCTGAGGTGCTTGGTTAAAATATCTTTTTATTTTTGATTTCATTATCCACCTTAATCTCATGATTGATAAAAATGAAAAAATTGTTAAACCTATAATCATGCCATACCACATTCCTTTTGCACCCATTGGAGAACTTAAACCTACATTTGTTAAGTAGTAGCCTATTGGCATTGCAAAAATCCAATATGATATTAGTAGAAGGATCATCGGTATGAATGTATCTTTATAACCCCGTAGACTTCCCAAAGCACCCATTTGAATTCCATCTGGAAGTTGAAAAATAGCTGCAAATAAAATTAAACTTGCTGCTAATTCTAATACTGGTAATTCTGTTGTATATAGGCTTACTATTAAACTTCCAAAGCTAATAATTATAATACTGTTAATAAAAGCACCCACCATACACAGAATTATTGTAGAGGTTGCAGCAATCTTTGCTTGTATTGGATTATTTTCTCCAATTAAATTACCAACTCTTGTTGATGAGGCCAAACCAATGGCCAGTGGGACCATAAAAAACAGACTAGCTATATTGATTGCTACAGAATGACTAGCGACAACCACTTCTCCAAGAACACTTAAAATTATTGCTGCTCCCGAAAACATACTTAACTCAATAAAAATCCCAAGACCTATAGGCAAACCAAGCTTAAACACTTCTTTTGATGTATCTACAGATGGTAAAGAAAATTTTGAAAATGGCTCTGTTTTCTTATACTTCTTTGAAAAGTTTATGTATATGATTATCGATATCATCATAATAAATGAAACAATTGATGTCGCAATTCCACAACCTACACCACCAAGTTTTGGAGCACCTAACCAACCATAAACAAATATTAGATCAAGAGGGATATTTAAGAGCATACCGGCAAAAGCTATGTAAAAAACTGGTTTTGTATAAGTCATACCTTCGCTATAACATCTCAAACATGTAAAGATTGTTACAAAAAACCATCCAATTGATACTGCTTTGAGATAGTCAATGGTAATCGAAGTAATTGAACTTTTTATGGGAAGTAGGTTTATTATTAAATCCATATTGAAAAATATAAATGCCATTAATAAACCAAGACCAGCAGCGACCCAAAGAATTTCTCTTAATTTCTGTCCAATTTCAATAAACCTTCTAGCTCCATATAATTGAGCAACAATTGGAGTTACTGCAAAAATAATTCCTGTAAAAAAGAACCAAATTGTATTGGAAAAAGCAGTTCCAACTGCAAGTCCGGCAAGATCATTTGCACTTGCTCTTCCAGCAATAATCGTATCAGTAGTTCCCATAAGTGCATAGGATAGTTGAGAACCAAAAATCGGAATCCCAATTTTTATAAGCTTTTTGAACTCAAAAAAATATTTTTTCATATTAAAAATAAATTTGTTATTTTTTTTTGGGGTACTTTATCATATTAAAATAATATATTTAGGAGAATATTATTAGAAAAGATAATAGGCCATATTGGTTAAAAAAATATGCTACAAAATTAAATAATTTATACGTTCGACATTTTTTAAAACCACAATTTAAGTATTTAGGAAAGGGTGGCGCATATTTTAAGCCAAGATATATAAAAGTATTTGGCAACTGCGTTAGCATTGGCGATTATCCAACCCTTATAGGAGCGCCTGATGCGATTCTTCAGTTTACATCATGGAATATTGGAGAAAATATAGGCGAA
>CEPJ01073875.1_pt1 | contig 30857 bp, 31 predicted proteins | sample 530561 | NCBI WGS metagenome assembly CEPJ01 (sample SAMEA2620404, study PRJEB7988) | marine metagenome | biome: marine biome (ENVO:00000447); feature: surface water layer (ENVO:00002042); material: "saline water (ENVO:00002010), including plankton (ENVO:xxxxxxxx)" | depth 5 m
AGAAATGCCAGGTTTAATGGAATTAAGAAAAAAATATTCTAAATCTAAACCCTTAAAAGGTTATAGACTTACAGGCTCATTACATATGACTGTAGAAACAGCAATACTTATAGAAACTTTAAAAGATCTAGGAGCTGATGTGCGTTGGGCAAGTTGTAATATTTTTTCAACACAAGATGAAGCTGCAGCTGCAATTGCAAAAACTAAAACTCCGGTATTTGCATGGAAAGGTGAAACACTTGAAGAATATTGGGATTGTACACTACAAGCTTTGACTTTCAAAAATAATTTAGGTCCAAATCTTATTGTAGATGATGGTGGAGATGCAACACTGCTTATTCATAAGGGTTATGAATTAGAAAACTATTTTAATAAATACAATAGACTTCCAAAAATCACTACCAAGATTGAGGAAGAAATAGTAATTGAAAAAATTTTAAGAAAAGTACATAAAAAAAATCCAAATCATTGGCATAATATTGTACCAGAAATTATCGGAGTTTCAGAAGAAACAACAACAGGCGTAGCTCGTTTACAGCAGATGGTTGAAGATGCCTCATTACTATTTCCAGCATTTAATGTTAACGATGCAGCAACTAAATCTAAATTTGATAATCTTTATGGTTGTAGAGAATCTTTGGCAGATGGTATAAAGCGCTCAACTGAAATTATGCTTGCAGGAAAGACTGTGGTCGTTTGTGGTTATGGAGATGTTGGTAAAGGTTCAGCACAATCAATGAAATCGTATGGTTGTAAGGTTATTGTTACTGAAATAGATCCAATATGTGCACTGCAAGCTGCAATGGAAGGATTTGAAGTAAGAAGATTAGAAGATGTATTAAAAAAAGGAAATATTTTTGTAACGACAACTGGAAATAAAGATATTATAACCCTTAAGCATATGAGAAAGATGAAGGATCAAGCTATAGTTTGTAATATTGGTCATTTTGATAATGAAATTCAAGTTGATGCTTTAAATAATTCAAATGCTAAAAAAGAACAAATAAAACCTCAACTTGATAGATATACTTTTAAAGATGGTAAACAAATTTTTATATTAGCAGAAGGAAGATTAGTAAACTTAGGATGTGCAACTGGACATGCAAGTTTTGTCATGTCAACATCTTTTTCTAATCAGGTATTGGCACAAGTATTTTTAGCAAAAAACAAACCATCAACTGGTATTTATGATTTACCTAGAAAACTAGATGAAGAAGTTGCACGAATTCATTTAAAACATCTTGATGCAGACCTTACAAGACTTACAAAGTCACAAGCAGAATATATTGGTGTAAAAGTTGATGGACCTTATAAAAAAGATGAATATAGGTACTAATTAATTGAAAATTTCTTATGAAAAAATTTCATGCTTAATATAAAATAAACTGGTATTACTATAAGTCTATACCTTGGAAGAACAAAAAATACTGAATAAATAAAGGTAAAATATAAAATCAAAAATATCTCTAAGTCGTGATTCCTAAATTTTTTAATTGCATCCTTGAAACCCATTGCAAAAAAGGGCAGCAAGATTACCCAAGGTCCCCAATACAAAATGTTATTCATTAATGGGTATTTAATTCTATCGTCATAAATATGAATCCAAAAAAATATAATTTTTTTCATTGAAAGCTTAATTGTTTTCAATGGATTATTTATAATAAAATTTCTTGCTTCTTCTTTATAAATGTTATCCAAATCTACTTCATAATTTTTAGAAACTTTCAATGAGGTAATTTGATCTTGTATCCTGTCTGGTAAAGGTTTGTAAGGAACTACATAGTTCATTCTTGAACCAGTTGCATCGTTATTATTACCAAGCCATAAATTAAGACCACCTGAAATTGTTAAAGGATAAAAAAAGCCAAATGTGTTATAATTTCTTAAAGACATTGGAGCAATAATCAATAATGAGGTTAAAGCAAATATAATTGTATTCTTAATAGAAACATTCTTATGCAAAAACTTTAATAAAATTATTATTGCGGGAATAATAAGTATTGCATCAGCTCTAGAAAGTGTTAATAAACCAAGAGAAAAACCTAACAAAAAGGCATGTTTCAAATCATTAAATCTCAATAATCTATAATAAAATAATAGAACACTTGTTATCAAAAAAACATATAAGGTGCTTGCAGAAATTTGGGTACTCATAAAAATATGTAGAGGGAAAATTGTCGATAAAAGTAAAAGAGGAAAACTTCTTGTATTAAATTTTTCTTGAAAAATTTTACCTATCATCAAACAATTCAATGCTCCTAAAAAAGATTGAAAAATTAAAATCAAAAAAACTGAAATATTATTATACCCAAAAATATATACAAAAAAAGTAACTAATAGTGGGTATAAAATTGGCATGTATGCCGAAGGTAAATGTGCTAGGGCTTCAGGAGCATATTCATTAGTTAATTCCCCATTATCTAATAAAGACCAATATGAATATCCATAACCATTAACAAAATTTTTAGCTAAAACATCAAATTCATGATCCAGCGTTTTATCTCCAAAAAAAATAGCAGCAACTATTCTTAAAAAAAAAGCAATGAAAAAAATAACTAAAGAATTTTTCATCTAATATCCGACTTTTCTGATATTGTTAAAATTAATTTTGTTTGGCTTTTTTGAAAAAAGAATTTTCAAGTACCATCTTAAATAGTAAGGTAACCATTGTCCAAGTTTAAAATTTGAAGTACCCTCAAATCTATCTTTCCAAATGGTTGGAACTTCACTTATAGCAAAACCATTTAAATATGATTTTACAACGATCTCCATACCAATTTCAAAACCTCCTGAACTTTGAAACTCAATCGAATCTATGCACTCTTTTGAGTAAAGTTTGAAACTGTTTGTAACGTCAGATGTGGGTAAACCTGTTAAATAAAAAAGAGATTTTCCAGCTGTTCTACTTAGAAATTTTTTAAAAATAGGTCCACCTATTTGTTTTCCATTTTTCATGTACCTGGAACCACAAACTATATGAAAACCTTGGCAGAATAATCCATACATGCCATTGATAGAGCTTAAATCATCTGATCCATCAGCCATTATTACTACACATGCATCAGTCGAGAAAGTCTGTAACCCTGTTTTAATTGCATTTAAAGCTCCACTACCGTATTTATTCTTAACGAGCGAAATGGGAAAATGATATTTGTCTATTGACTCCTTAACAACTGGTATAGTATTATCGGAATCACTATCATAAATTATGCTTAATGAAATAGGAATTTTAATTGAATTTCTTATGCTCTCTAACAAATTTAATATATTGTCTTTTTCATTAAAAACAGGGACTATGAGGGTTAAAATTGGTGGAGTTTTACTATCTTTACCTTTACCAATACCAGTAAATTTACTACTACTTCTAATTTTTTTTCCTAAACCATCAATAATTTGAATATTATTTTTTTTGCAAACCTCTTCTTCAAGAATTGATCCTTGAAATTGATCACCACCATTTGCAAAAATATTTGGTTTGATTTGAATTAAGGTTTTTTTAACTGATTTATCTTTATCAATACTCAATGTTACTTGATCAACTACTTTTAAACTTCTTACGATTTCGAGCCTATCATTTTCCTTCATAAATGATCTGCCCTTTTTTAAATAGGCTTGATAATCATTATTTACAATCACATGCAGTTCATCGCCAAGCTGACTTGCTTCATTTAAATATTCTAAATGTCCAATATGGATTGGATCAAAATAACCACTTACGGCAACGATTTTTTTACTCATGTTTTTTTTAAATATTTAATATCAAATTTCTAACTCTACCTGCAATTGCTAGTGAAGATGTTAGTCCTGGCGAATCAATACCAATCAAATTTATTAATCTTGGAAATCCATTACTACTTTCCTCCTTAATATAGAATTCTGACTTTGAACTACCATTAATAAATAATTTAGGTCTTATTCCTGAGAAATCTGCTGATAAATCTTCTTCATTAAGGTTTTTAATATAATCTTTTGCTGACTTATAAAAAGAATAGGATGAGTCATTGGTAACAGAATAATTAAAAACACCATTATTTAAAAAAACTTCATTATAATCAGGCCCTAATCTTGGAATTTTCTGTTCATCAAAAGAGATATGAATTCCTAGCGAGTCTTCATTGGAAGGTAGCGAATAAATGAGTTTTTTAAACTTATTTCTGTAAGATGAAGATAGTTTGAAATAACTACCTTTAAAAAATCTTAATTCTGGTATACTTAAACTACTTTTCATAAGATTTTTTGCTAGTTTGAAGCTTTCTAAACCTGAACAATTTATTAAAAATTTGGATTTTATTTCACTTTCATGTCCTGTTCCTTCAATAATTTTTGTTTTAAAATGAGAATCAGAAAATTTTATACTGGATACTTTTGTATTAAATAAAAAATCATGGGAAAGATTTGCTATTTGGTACAGTTGATGCATATACATGTGTGCGTCTAAGATCCCTGAATCATGAATAATTAAAGAATTACTAGATTTAACATTTGGCTCAATTTGAGATAATTCTTTACTAGATATTTTTGAAAAAGATATATTTTTTTTTGTAATATCATTTACAAATTTGCGGAAAGCTTGATTTTCAGTATCCTTACTTACAATAATCTTTTCAGTTTGTTCGAACTCTAAATTATATTTTTTTAAAAAATCATAAAGTAAGTTTTTACCTTCCACACAAAATTTAAACTTCTCTGAAGTTAAATCATTAAAAATTCCTGAGTGAATTACTTGGCTGTTACGGCTTGAAGTTTCTTGACCAAAATTATTATTTTTATCTAAAACAATAACAGATTTAAAATTGTGTTCTTGTAGTTCTTTTGCAACAGCTAAACCAACAGCGCCTGCACCGATAATTACAACTTCATAGTCAACGAGGTTGTTCATTTCTTGTATCTATATTAATCCTTTTTCAACTTGTACTGAAACCCATGGAATAATTTCATCTAAAGCATCTTCAAGAGTAGTAGTAGCTTCAAAGCCTAAAATTCTTTTAGCTTTATTTACGTCAGGACTTCTTTTTTGTACATCATGTGTGAAAGGTTCATCGCAAATATAATTAAAATTCTTATTTTGATTAATTTTACTCCAAATTATTTCAGCTAGTTCTATGACTGATGTTGCTGTTGCTGTTGATAAATTAAAGTCATCATTTAAAGCACTTGGATGCTCAATACAAAGCCTTATTCCTTCTGCTAAATCGCCTCCATAAGTATAGTGTCTTATTTGTTGACCATCTCCTAAAATGTGTAGTGGGTCTTGACCTTTTATGATTTTTTGTATTAAATCTGGAACAACGTGACTCATTGCTAGCTTAACGTTACCTGATTTTATTTCAACATCTCCAAGTGCTCTTCCTTCCCCAATTCCAATACAATTAAAAGGTCTGGCTATTGTAAATGGTAACTTGTATTGCTCCCATGCGCCTTTTGCAAAATATTCTGCGGCTAATTTTTGGAAACCATATGTAGAAAATGGTGGGGGAGAAATTAATTGATCGCCCTCTGGTGTTGGATACTTATTGGTGTTTTCATAAACCATTGAAGACGAAAGAACAGTAATTTTTTGTAATTTATTGTTTTGAAATGCATGTATTGCAGCATCAAAAGTTGATGCCATTATTCTTTCATTTTCAGCCATCAAATCGTAAGCATATTCGTGAAAATAAGAAATACCACCAATTTTAGCTGCAGAAGCTACTAGATGGTCGCAATCATGTAAATGATCTTTTAATAAATTTGTATCGCATACATCACCATTAATAAACGTATAGTTGGGATGATCTGCATAAGATCTTCTAATTTCTCCGTACTTTGAAAAATTATCCACACCAACTACACTATGACCATTTGATAAAAGATTTTCTACTAAGTAGCCACAAATAAATCCTTCAGAACCTGTTATCATAATTTTCATATATTTTACCTTTCAACTTTTAAAAAATCCCACATATCGTAAACTATTTTTGTGGATGCAATTCTTAGATCTTTATAATTATTATGAGGAACCCCTAAAATAATTATATCTGATTTATCAATTAATTCTTCTTTTGTTACAAATCTTTTGTCATCAATATATTCATCTGAGCAAATTAATTTTTTTGATGAGATATCTAACATTTTTTTTAATTTGTAAGAAAGAGATGAACGTGGATCATCAGACTCTGCTTTAAATGCCATACCCAAAATACCAACTACCTTATCTTTAAGATTATATTTAATGGATAACTGCTCAACAATAAAAGCTGGCATACCTTCGTTGATTAACATTGCAGAATGTCCAAGAAAAAATTTGTTATTATCAAATGATGAAAGTTGCATTGTATCTTTGAATAAACAAGGTCCAGCTGCAAAGCCTGCTTTTGGAAAACTTTGAGTTCTCGGATATTTATATGTCATTGCATCATAAATTTTATAGAAATCTTTTCCGTGACCATTTGCAAGCATATAAAATTGATTAGCAATTGCAAACTGGATATACCTCCAGCTATTAGTATATAATTTGGCTAACTCAGCCTCTGTAGGATCAAGAACAATAATGTCTTCGGTAAGTTTTTTAAACAATTCTGATATTTCATCTGTAATTTTTTTATCATAAGAAGATACAATTTGGGGCAAATTATAAATTTCCTCAATTGCTTTACCTTCAGCAATTCTTTCAGGACAAAAAGCTACATTGATATTTTTTTCTTTTTCTGTAAGATAACCATTCAACCAATCGGTTGTGCCAGGGAATACTGTACTTCTGAGAATTAATGTTTGTCCATCTGCAAAATATTGATAATATTCATTTATAAATTCTTTAAAAATTACTCTATCTGGATTTAAAAATTCATCAACGGGAGTACCGATAACTATCACGACGTATTTAGCATCTTTAATAATTCCAGGATCAGTGGTTACGTGTAAATTTTTACCAACTCTTTCATTAAGGATTTTATCGCAACCTGTTTCCATAAAAGGCATTTCAGCATTGTTAACCATGTCTACAGCAGATTGATTAATATCGTAAACAGAAACTTTTAAATCTTTATCAGCAAAACACAATGCCAATGGTAGACCAACATGACCACATCCACCTATTACACATACATCATAATTTTTCATTAGAAAACCCTTTTGTCGTAAAAAATAAAATTAAATATAGATGAGAACATAATACATATTATTGTATTTATTAAATAATTAATTCCAAAAAATTGTAGTACTGCAAATAGAAAAACACGAAAAATTGCTGAAAAACCAACAACGTAATGAAACCTAATAATTTGATTTAAGAAGGAGTCTTTTTTTTTACTTTCAGGCCAAGTAAAATGTCTGTTGAGCACAAAGCTTAATATAATACCAATCTCTATAGCCATGATATTTGATATATTTTCAAATAAAGGTGTATTTAATTTTAAAATCTCAATAAAGAAGTAAATTAATAAAAGATTAATAATGGTGAGAGAAACACCTATAATAAAAAATTTCAAAAACTTTTTTCTTCTTGATAAAAAAAATTCAAACATTAATGGGCACCCTTTCTATTAATTACAACTAAAAAGGTTTTAAGTAAAATTTTTAAATCAAAAAAAAATGATCTTTTAGATTTATAAGTCAATTCAAAATCAACTCTATCTGGATAATCAAGATCTGATCTTCCAGAGACCTGCCATATACCTGTCATGCCAGGCTTCATAGATAAGAAATCCTTTCTTTTTTCACCCTGATAATGCTCTAATTCATTAGGAACAATTGGTCTTGGACCTACTAAATTCATTTGGCCAAATAAAACATTAAATAGTTGAGGTAATTCGTCTAAACTAGTTTTTCTTAAAAAACTACCATATTTAGTATACCTTTTTTCAAATTCTTCAGGAATTTTATATCCATTTTCTATATAAATCTTCATCATTGACTTATCATTTTTAAGAATTTCTTCTGCATTGTTTAACATGCTTCTAAATTTATAACATTTAAAAATTTTTCCATTTTTACCAATTCTTTTTTGCGAAAAAATTGTTGGAAAACCATCATCTATTGATATAATTAAGTGTAAAATAATAAAAACAGGGAACAAAATTATAATTAGGAATAAAGATATAATTTTTTGAAAAAAACTAGGCATCAAAAAGCTTTTCTTCAAAAATTTCGAAAATTATGTGGGAAACTGTGATGTGTGATTCCTGTATTCGTGCTGTGATGTCCGATGGAATTGAAATAACAACATCTGCAAATGGTGAGACTTCATCACTGTCTTTACCAACCATAACAATGGTATTAATATTTAATTGTTTTGATGTTTCTAAAGCCTTTATGACATTTTTAGATTTACCTGAGGTAGTGTAGGCAATAAGTAAATCACCTTCTTTGCCAAGACCATTTAATTCTCTTGCAAAAACATCTTCAAAATTATAGTCATTGCTAATTGCTGTTAGTGAACTAAAATTAGATCCTAATACGATCGCACTCAAAGGCTTTCTATCATTTTTAAACTTGCCTGTTAGTTCTGCAGAGATATGTTGCGCATCTGCTGCGCTACCACCATTTCCGCAAAAAAATATGGTATTTCCTTTTGTTATAGTTTCAATGCAATTGTCTACAGCTTGCTCTACATTAATTAAAAAATTGTCATCTGAAATTAATTTAGACTTAGTATTTATTGAATCATTCAATAATTTTAAAATTTTATCTTTCATAAATAATTTCTGATCCTTTATCAATCAGTTTACAATTAATATACTGAACTTCATTAATAGACTTTATCATTTTTTTTTGATGCTCCGGCGGACAAAGAAAATATATAAAACCTCCTCCACCAGCCCCTGAAATCTTTCCGCCTAATGCGCCATTTTTAATAGCTTTATCATAAATATTATTTATTTTGTCATTTGAAATATTAGTATTTAATGACTTTTTTAATTTCCAAGATTTATCCAATAATTTGGAAAAAGTAATTATATCAAGATTTTTTACAGCATCAAGTGCATTTTGGCAGATTTCGTTCATTTGTAACAATTTATCTGTGTTGTCGTCAATAGCTTTAATATGTATTGATTGAATGTCAGATGAGAATCTTGGCTTAGGGTAATAAAAGAGTAATAAATAATCATTAATAAGAGATTCCATCTTTGAGGATAATTTTTCAACCTCTACTCCACTTTCAGAAAAAAAAATTTTATTTAAACCTCCAAATGCTGCCGCATATTGATCTTGAAAGCCAACATTTTCTTTTAAAATTTCTCTTTCGATATGGATTGCAGTTTCAGCTAATTGTTTTTTTGATACTTTTCTTTTATAAAATTTGTTTAATGTATGAAGAAGTCCTACAGTAAAAGAAGAGCTTGATCCAATTCCAGATCTTCCAGGTAAATCTGCGTCGTAATGAATTTCAAGAGGATCATTAACATCAAAATATTTTAAGCAAGCCCTAATTACAGGATGTTCTATATCTTCGATATTATCAACATTATCAATCATTGAATATGAGAACTTGAACTTTGATTTATCTACTATAAGTTGTTTTTTTAAAGAAGTATAGCAAAACTTATTAATAGTTGATGAAATTACAGTTGACGAATGTTTATTAAAAAATTCTGGAAAATCTGTACCACCACCGAAAAATGAAATTCTAAAAGGTGTTTTGTTTATTATCATAACTACAATTTATTATAAATATCTTTTAATATACTTGAGCGAACATTATACATATTTAGATGATGAGATAAAAGATTAAACTTTAAGTCGTCATTGGACCTAATAATATCAATGAATGAATTAATCATATTTTCAAATTGGTCACTCGAATCAACTGATTGTTTTTTTTCATTGAAACCATTTTGAATTATGATCTTTGAAGTGTGATTTTTATCTATTGCGAAAGCCCTATCTAAAAAAATTTTCCAATTATCTCCAGTCAATGATATGGATGCATCATACTGAAGATCTATGCCCGTTGATAACGAAATAAATTTATCGCCTAGCCTTGACGAAATATTTATAAAGTTAATGCAATCATTTTTGCGTGTATGAAATATTTTATAGTTAAAAGGCTTATCAATAATTGATAAATAAATTAAAGTATCAATTAAATAACCAAGAGAATCAAATTGAACTCCACCCCCCATTGATTTATGATATCTAAAATTTTTTTTATCATTTGGTCCAGGGTAAAAAAATTTAAGATCAATATACTTTACTTTACTTTCTTGATTACTTAATATTTCTTTTAATAAACTATATCTCGGATGCATAGTGTGTGTATAGTTTTCTTTAAAAAGCAATTTATTGCTTTTTGCAATTTTAATTATTTCATCATAATTATTATTACTTAAAAAAGAAGGTTTTTCACAAAGCACATGCCAACCTTTTTCTAAACACATTTTTGAAAATTCAAAATTTTTTGATGGAATGGAAGAAATATAAACCCAATCATAATTTCCATTAAAAAAATCTTCGTATGTAACACATTTAATTTTTTTTAAACTTTTTTCTATATTTATTTTGCTAGAACTAGCAATTGAAATATTTTTTATACTATGATTTAATAATAGTGCAGGTAGAAATTTTCTCTGACAAACTGATGAATAAGATAGTATTCCAACATTCATTTATCTTCACTAAAAGCTTCTAGATGCTGTTCATCGTGATGAACACTATCAGGATCTCCGAAATCACCTTTACCATGACCTAAATTTTCGTGAATAATTGGTTTTTCACAATCATTCCATGGTTTAGTTAAAAAAGAAACTGACTCACAGTCCGTTGTTGCTAAGAAGACATGACTTGTATTTCTTGGGATATAAACACACATGCCTTTAGACATTCTTAAAAAATGATCTTCTTTATCTCCCTTTTCAATAATTGCACCTTGACCAGATACTAACAAGATATATTCATCAAATTCAGGATGATAATGATTACCTCGGAGTTTGCCTTTAATGATTGTTTGATGTGTCCATTCCATAATAGGCTTATCAGGCACCCATTGATAAATACTGCCTCTACCGTCTTTGAGTGTCACTAAATTACAAGAAGGTTCGAATCTTTTAATTTTCATTTTGCTCCTCTAAGTTTCTTTTAAAATTATTTCTAGCACTATTTTTATTTATTTTATACCAGTCATATGTATCTTTTAACCCTTCGTAGAGTGAAAATGACTGTTTAAAATTTAGTACATTTTGAGACTTCGATATATCAAAAAATCTTCTGGATTGTCCTGAAACTCTTGAAGAATCCCATTCGATATCATTTGAAAAATTAGAAATATCAATTAGATAGTCTACTACCTGTTTTATGGATACTTCTTCCCCACTTGATAAGTTTATCAAGTCTGGTTCAACTAAATTTAAAGCATCTAAAATACCAACCGCAACATCATGCGCATGAATAAAATCACGTGTCGCCTTGCCATCTCCCCAAACCTTTACATTTGTATTATTTTCATTTGCTTCAACAAACTTTCTAACCAATGCTGGTATGACATGTGCTGCTTCAAGATCAAAGTTATCATGTGGTCCATAAATATTCCCCGGTAATATAATTTTAATCGGGAAAGCATGTTGTTTCCAGTATGCTAAAGACTGAATATGTAACATCCTTTTTGCTAACGAATAAGGTGCACTTTCTTTTTGAGGAAAACCGTTCCAATAGTCATTTTCATTAAGCGGTACTGGAGCAAATTCAGGATACCCACAGCCTGCTGAGGTTGCTACAACATTTTTAACATTGTTTTTCCATGCATGGTGTAAAACAAGAGTCCCAATCATAATATTCTTGTAGAAAAAGTCTGCTTGATATTTAAAGTTGTCTCCAAGACCACTTACATGGCTCGCTAAATGTATTAGAATTTCGGGATTGGCATCTTTATACATCTTTATTACATCTTCTTCTTTAGTGAGATTATAATCTTTCTGTCTTGGAATGAATAAATTGTTAAAACCTCTGCTTTTTAATAATTCAACTACATGTGTACCAAGAAATCCTCCACCACCAGTTACCAAAATTTTTGACTCAACATTCATATTAAACGTTTCCGTGCTGATAAGTTTTCATCAACTTATAAAGCTTTAATAATTCAGGTATACCGTAATCAAGATTATATTTCGGTGTGTAACCTGTTGCTTCGATTTTATCATTACTTACAATGTAATCTCTTTTATCAGGGTCCTCACCATGTTCAGATTCATAAATCTCAAATGATGGAACAAACTCTTTTATTTTTTTACACAAATCCATCTTGGACATGTTAGCTGAACTAAGTCCAACATTATATGGTTGATTTTTCATTTTATCAAAATTTTCTATACAATGCATAAATGCTCTACTCACATCTTTAACATGAATAAAATTCCTCTTGAAATGTGATTCAAATAAAACAATCGAGCGATTCTTGAATGCTTGATAGGTGAAATCATTTACAAGTAAATCCATTCTCATTCTTGGACTTGCACCAAACACAGTTGCTAACCTTAAGGTAATACCATTTTTTGAATTAAGAATTTCTTTCTCAACTTCTACCTTATACTTACCATAAGATGAAATAGGATTTAAAGGTGTTTCTTCAGTACAAAACTTACCTTCTTCCCCTACACCGTAGCCACTATTTGTTGTTGGAAAAATCATCCACTGGTTTTCATTACGCAAGTCATTAAGTAATAAACTTGCATCTCTATTTATTGTTTTGGTATCGGAAGGGTTCGCATTACACAGCGGTGCACCGACAAGTGCTGCAAGTGGAATTATAATATCTTTGTCCTTGATATTTTCTGAAACTGCAACCTCATTTCTGACATCTGATTTTACAAATTCGAAGTTTGAATTACCCACACAATTTGTGAGTGTAAACTGATCGAACATTAAATTATCTAACACCGTGACATGAAAACCTTTCGATAATAATTTGGGAACCAAAATGGAACCGATATAGCCTGCTCCACCTGTTATAAGTATTTTTTTCATCAATCAAAGATACAAATTAATTAATAAGTATCCATACTTTAATATTGTGATAATATTTTACTATATAAATTTAAAAATTCCTTCATTTTATCTTGTGAGGAAAAATTATTTTCACTGAATATTTCACAATTTTTGATATATACATTCCTAAGTTCATTATCTAGAAGCAAATCTTGTAAACTTTGAAAAAAAGATTCAGTATTTTTAAAATCTGCTACTACTCCTAAATCATTTTTGATAACCATTTGTGATATTTCATTATCCTCCGGCATTACTAAAAAAATTGGTCTTGCTGCAACTATATAAGATAAAACTTTTGATGGCACAGAAAAATTGGAGTCATCATTTAAGATGTTTATTAAAAGATACGCTCTCTTAAAGATATATGGTATTTCTTCTGCGGGTTGAAAAGGATAAAAACTTATTTGCGATAATTTTTGTGATTTGGCATCTGAATTAAGCTTGTCGACAATCTCAGGATTGGTAATTACAACTAAAAAATACTCATCTGATAAGTTTTTTGAAATATTAAATAGTATTTCGGTTGAATGTTTTTTACCAAGGGTTCCCGAAAACAACAATATCTTTTTATCATCTAATTTATTCAGTTGGAAAAAACTAGTCCTGATTTTTTTTTCAAACCTAATTGGTGCCCAATTTAAAATTGTAGTTATTTTTTTTATATTTTGTGTTCTCAAATATTCTTCAAATTTATATGCTATTGTTATATTCCAATTTGAAATTCGTGCACAGATTTTTTCTAGCAATAAGAAAAATCCGCCAACAAAAAAGGAAAGTAAAAAATTTTTCCTTTTTAATGTTTTTTTAATACCTACTCCAAGAAGATCAGTAATCCAATTAATAAACAATATTTTTTTAAATTTGCAATAGATAGCTAATAAAAATTGAGATAATAGTGGATTATTAGCAGATTGCACGATAAAAGGCATTGTTTTCTTTATTAATTTCACCTGAAGAAAACCGAGTCGAATTTCATCAACTACCCTAATAAAATAATTATATTTATTAAAATTCTTACCTAGCTCTATTGGAACTATCTGAAGATTTTTATGTTTTTTAAAATTTGCATTTGGTGTTGATAGGTTTTTTGTATAAGCAAAAATAACATTATAATTATTTCTTGCTAACGTAATAGCTAAGTCGAATTGTGATGTATGACCAGCATGATCTATAATACAAATCTTATTATTTTGATTTAAACTTTTCATATATTTCTATTAATTCTTTCATCTCTTCAAAATAACTATCGTTTAACATTTTAATCATTTTCAATTTCTTATGTTTTTTTTCTTCCGATGGTAATGCTATTTCTCTTCTCAAATCTTTTGTCATACTCATTAAGTTTTCATCTTTAATTTCTTTGAAAACTTTGTTAATGTTTTCTTTTGAGTTATCAAAGATTCTAAAATTCATATTAAATTTTTCATTTATTTTTTTCATGACAGCACCAAAGTTTGTTATTGTTTCATCAAAGTCTGATATAACAAAATAATTACGTAGATCCATTAAACTGATATAAAACTGTTTATAGTATTCAATGAAATATTGTGGTTTTGTATTAGGTTCAAAAACCAAACATGAAGCGATGCAATCAAAAGGATTTCTAATTAAAACCAATGAGGGTATATTTTTTTTTATGGCAATTTTAATTTGAGCTGAGGCATGAAAGTGATGAGCAATATTGATATTTTTTTCAGCATTTTTAAATGCAAAAACAGCATAATGGTTTGCGCATCTCCAAAATCCTTCTATAACGATATCAGTATCTTTTGTTGTTAAGACTTTTTTATTATTTTGCCTAAAAAATGCAATGGGAACAAAAGAAAGAACATTGCATTTAGCAAGTATTTTAATTTTTGAAAGCATATTTAAAATAATATGAATATGATAAGAGGTTTTTAATAAAGACTGATGAAAAAACAGCAAAAATAAAAATTTCAACTGATTTTTGGTTAAATGAAATGTATGATAATAAAAGCAAAACAGTTAGAGACGCGAACTTAAATAAAATTGCTGATTTATCTTGTCTAATGACTGACATTAAATAGTCTGAGACGCCAAATAATTGATTAATAATCATGAGTGATGAATATAAAAATAAGTAACTATAAAACTGTATAAAATTACTATTATAAATACCCAAAATTTTTTCCCCAAAAAAGTATAAAATTAAAAAATATATCGTGTACAAGCATCCTGTCCAAAGCTGAGATTCATATAATTTCTTTTTAGCTTGTTTTAAATTTTTAGAATTTAATTCCCTTATAAATATCCTGCCATAATATGGATATAATGCAAAATTAATGGTTCCGCTGATTGAAACAAGTGTGTAGCATATGCTAAAACCAGCTATCAGGTTAGTATCATTTGAAAATATGAAATTAAAAATTATTATTGGTAATCTATTAATTAAAACTTCACCCAACTCAATTATGTATTGACCTCCAACATGACTTTTATCAAAAAAAAGTTTTTCTATAGTTGACCCTGATTTATTTAAAACTTTGAATGATATAAAATATGATATAAATAAACTGAGAATTGATGAAATTATGAAAGAGTAATTTATTGAATTGATTGAGAAAGATTCTGTTAAATACAATGAAATAATATTTAACATTATCAGAAGAGGGAAAATTGTTCTATCACATAAAATACCTATGGTTTCATTATTCGATCCTTTTAAAACTTCACAACAAAATCTATTGATTGATAGTAAGAATGATGATAAAAATACTAAGAAGTATGTTTGAGCATCTATATCCAATATAGAACTAAGACAATAAATTGATATTAAAAAAAATGAAATAATTGGTGCAATTAGCTTTGAATAGAAAAGAATATACTTTTTAAGAATGTCTAATTGATTACTATTATCTTTAGACTCGGAGGTGACAATAAAGATATGGTTGGGGAAACCTATTGATAAAGCATACACAGAAATCCATATTGAAGATAAAATTAAAAAATAATATGCAGTAATTTCATTATTTGAAAATCTCGCAATCATTATTCCAGATAAAAACTGAATCAATGTCCCTGAAAATCTAAAAAACAAGGATGTAAAATTTCTAAGCACTATCAACCTTAACATTTTGCTGTTTAATAAAAATAAAAAATCCAGTTAGACAAAATAAAATCATTATATCATTGAAAATTGGCTGTAAAAAAAATCTCAAAAGATATAGAAAAAGCGTTAATGAAAAAAATAAGTCGACACCAAAAGAATTATTTTTAAATATCTTATATAACATTAAGATGTTTTTATAAAAAATGTATATAATTAGTAATAAGCCAATTAGTCCATATCTAAAAAAGAATCTTACAGGTCCAAAATGGATTATGTGTCTTCTTAAATTTTCATAAATCGCACCTTCTGACGAATAATCTCTTACAAAAAATCTCATAAATTCATTAGGTTGATAACTAGCTCCAAATCCATTACCAAAAAATACTGAGCCTAGGTTAAATTGACTTAAATATTGATTATAGGCATCTTGAACTTCATAAATTCTACCTAGGTATACATTTACAATACCAAGTTCTCCTTGAAATGCTGGAGCAAAAAGGTAGTAGAAACTCCAAAGCTGAAGAATATTATTTTCATAAAGTATAAATAATAAAAGTAATAATGAAAAAATAAAGGTTATTGAATTTTTTAGGTTAATAAAATTAAGAATTTTGCTTCTGAAAAAAAATGTAGAATAAAAAGCTATCATTAAAATCATTATAACAAAAGCATACCTCATGTTTGAAATTATTGCCATTAGAAAACATGCTATGGTTAGGTACAAGTACTTGTTTGTACGTGTTTTAAGAAATTTGAAGATAAAAAAACTTGGCACAATAATTAATCTTGAAAAGGATCTTATTTTTACCTCGTCGCCAAATAAAATACTATTAGTGAAGTCTAAAGTTAAGATAACAAATAAGAAAGTCATTAACTTTTCAAAATTGTCTTCACTAAAAATAGAAGGATACACAAAATGTCCTAAGAATATTGAAAATATAATTGCATAGAACACTAAAAAATCGCCGATGAACCAATTGAAATTCATTTGGATTTTATTTAAAAAAAATGAATACAGAATGAAAGTAATTGATGACCAAATAATTAACTGAAGCAGAGTATTACTGATTTGCAATTTACTATCAAAAAAATGTTTCAATAATAAATAAAAAATAAATAGGACGTATAACGCATAAGAAATTTTATTTACCGAATTAATTTCCCCTAAAAATAGAACCGAACCATAATGGATAAAAAATATTGAAAAGAATACTTTTGTTAATAAGGAAAATTCATTCCTTAATACTTTTTGTAAATTATTGAACAATTGCTTCTCAACTAGATGTTGAAACTTTATGTACAGTCCTTGATAAATAAAGTCCCAGATTTATAATTAAAACTACAAATAAAATGTTTATTAAACTTGGACTATAAGGACTAGTATCACTGAATGGTTCGGAGATTATATTTAATTTTGGAAGTTGCTTTTTTTCTTCAATCATAGCCATTGTTTGTTGAATGATCAGATTTGTATATTTTTGGTTTAGAATTTCAATATCTCTTTCGAATCTCTTAAATTGCAAAACAAGATTAGGGGAATCAAAATAATTTCTATTTTCATCAATGAATAACGCTAGCTGATCTTCTACACTATTTAACTCACTTTTTGTTATGGATATCTCTTCATTAATCAGTTCAAGCATACTAGAAGCTTGTAAATTGATGCCGCTATTGAGGTATCTATTTAAATATACGTTTATGTCACTTAGTACCTCCTCCGATAAAGAAGGACTATCTGAAATAAATTTAACTGTAATCATTCCTGAATTTTGATCTTCAAGCAATATTAAGTTACTTGAAAAAACTTCAATTGAGTTTATTAATTTTTCATCATCATCTAATTGTTGAAATGGTAAAAAAGGAATATTAAAATGTTCAACTAAATTTGTGGAATTATTATCGATAACTCTTTCTTTTTGTACAATTGACTTCTTAAGTGAATTTGACTGAATTAAGTTAGGTAAATAAAATACATCACCTTTCATATTATTTAAATTAATTCCAAAACTAGATGCAATGCTTGATACATTTCCTAAACCCGAAGAAAGGTTTGGAGATGATTGTGTAATAGACATTTCTGCAACATATTTTTTTGGTAAAATAATATTTAATACAACTGAAAAAACTATTGATAAAAATAATAGAGAAAATAATTTTGATTTATCGTCAATGATTTTTTGAAGAATATTTTTAGTTGGTATATTATTATCTAAAGTGTTCATTCTTTTACAGCTCTCCCAACTAGTTTTTTCCAATCCTGATTTTTTCTATCATTTTTAATATTTCTTTTCCAAACGGACTCAAGAATATATGACTTTAAATCATTTTGTTGAAACATATATAAAATTGCATTCAGATCTTTAGGGAAGCAACTTCCTCCAAAACCATTAAAACCATCAGGCCCTGGAACTTGCCAATGTGACTTGCCCAATCTTTTATCATGAATTGCATGCTCTACTACCTTATCGTAGTCTATTTCTAATTTTCTACATAAAGTATGAATCTCATTTGCAAATGATACCTTTGTTGCTAAAAATAAATTTGTAATATATTTAATCATTTCAGCCTCTTTGCTATCACAATTAATTATTTTTGCATCTGGAAAAGACAATTCATATAAGTCGTTAACAATACTTTTTTCATTATTATCGCCAATAATAATATGCTCTTGATTTTCAAAATCCTGGATAAAATTAGCTTCAGTCAAAAATTCAGGATTAAAAATTATTCTTAAATTATTGAATTTATTATTGAAAGTTTGAGTGGTTCCTGGAGGTATTGTAGATTTTATAACACAGGATATTTTTACATTTAGCTGATTAATTTGCGTTAAAACATTTTCGACAATTGATATGTCGCATTCTCCGTTTTGTTTCATTGGAGTTGGAAGGCAAAGAAAAATAATATCTACTTTTTCAACTAATTTTTTTATACTTATTTCAGAACCTGAATTATTAATATCATAAGAGAAGCAATTAAAATTTTTTTCAAAGAAAGATAAGCATGCCTTACCTACATATCCCAAGCCTATAACTCCAATGTTCATGTCTTTCATATATTTAGCAATAATATGAAGATTATTATATAAAATAAAGGTATACTATATTAATTTTTTTCATATAAACTGGGCCCATAGCTCAATTGGTTAGAGCAACGGACTCATAATCCGCAGGTTCGGGGTTCAAGTCCCTGTGGGCCCACAAATGAGTAGCCATTCATACGTTAAAAATGATAAAAATTCTAATATATTTATCAATATTGATGGAAAACTGTTTCATAGGAGTGAAGCTAAAATATCTGTTTTTGATAGTGGCTTTCTGCTAGGAGATGGAGTTTGGGAAGGAATCAGACTCCATAATAATCAATTATTATTTGTAGAAGATCATTTAACTAGGCTTTTTAAAAGTGCTGATGGAATATCATTGGATATACCTTATTCAAAAAAAGAGATTATTGATCAAATTAGAAAAGTTTTAGATAAAAATAATATGATAGATGATGTACACATTAGACTAATCATTTCTAGAGGAGAAAAAATTACACCTTACCAAAATCCAAACGCTAATAAAGGACCAATAACATTGGTAATTATACCAGAATTTAAAAAAACCAATCCAGAGGTATATAAAAAAGGAATAAGCATCGGAAGGGTTTCTACCATTCGCCCCAGCAAAAATATTTTAAGTACGCACTTTAATACATTAAGCAAGCTTAATTGTATTTTAGCTAGTATTGAGGCCAATGAATTAGGTTATGATGAAGGGATCATGAATGATCCCCATGGAAATATTAGTACTTGTAACTCAACGAATCTTTTTTTTATTAAAAATAATTCTGTTTGGACTTCAAAGGGTGAATATTGCCTTAATGGAATAACTAGAAGCAAAGCAATTAAATTGTGTAAAAAAAATAACATTAGTTGTTTGGAAAAAGATTTCAAGTTTAATGCAATTAGGGACTGCGAAGAAGCGTTTGTTACTGGTACATTTGCTGGAATAATTCCAGTATCAAGAATTGAAAATAAAAAATTATCATCAACAAGTTCTAATTCCTTAACTAATCATATAAGAAAACTTTATAACAAAAACATTCAGCAAAGCATTGAGAAAAAATGATTGTAGCATGTTGGTCAGGTCCTAGAAATATATCTACAGCTCTAATGAGGTCTTGGTCTTCAAGAAATGATACATATGTAACAGATGAACCTTTTTACGCACACTATTTAAAAAAGACAAAACTTAAACATCCAATGCATAGGGAAATAATTAGTAATTATAATTCGAATTATAATGAAATCATTAATCATCTTACAAACCAAGTACCTAAAAATAAAAAAATTTGGTATCAAAAACACATGGCACATCACATTCTTAATCTAGAAAATATTGAATGGATCAAAAATTTTGAAAATTGTATTTTATTGAGAAATCCCAAAGAAGTAATTCATTCTTATACAAAAAAAAATAAATTGAATTCAGTAGAAGAATTAGGATATCCACAACAATATGAAATCGTAAAATTCCTAAAAAAAATAAATAAATCATATATAGTCATTGATTCTAATGTTTTGTTGAAAAATCCTGAAAAGATACTATTAATGTGGTGTAAAAAAATTAATATTAAATTTGATAAATCAATGCTTGAATGGGAAGAAGGTAATAAAACTACTGATGGTATTTGGTGGAAAATATGGTACGATAATGTTATCAAAACTACTGGATTTAAGAAATTTAAAAAAAGGGATATTACCATTGAGAATAAATATGATTCTATTTATAATGAATCAATGAAGTATTACAATTACTTAAAAGAAAACAACTTATGAACTCATTATTGAAATTATGGTCTCAACCTACATGGATTAAATGGATATTTTATCTAGCTATTGTATATGTATTGTTTATAATTAAAGAAGCTTTTGCTATTGTTTTATGGTTTCTTTTTTGCATTATTTTATATTATATCATTTTTGCAAATAATGTATTTAAGACAAGGACTTATTATGAAAAAAATAATTTTTAGCTTATTAATTTGTACCTTATTATCATGCCAAGAAAACAGGCCTCATGGTAATCAATATGATCTACCAGAATTAACTCGAAACAACTTCTTAATGGGTAACTTGAATGAAAATCGTTCATCTTACAGAGTATCATTTTATGACATAAATATTGATTTTGATATTAACAACAAATCATTAGACGGTTTTGTAACAATTAAAGCCGAGAGTAAAAGTGATATAAATCAACTCCAGGTTGATTTAGCTGAAAACTTAAACATCAAAAGCATTATTTTTCAAAATAAAGAGGTTACCTTCAAGCGTGAATATGATGCTGTATTAATAAAATTTCCAGAAACTATTAGAAAAAATAATTTTTTTGAATTCACAATCAATTATGAAGGAGTTCCCCAAAATGCAGATAATCCCCCTTGGGCTGGAGGATTTACATGGTCAAAAGATAAAGATAATCGTGACTGGATTGCAGTATCCTGTGAAGGCGAAGGGGCAAGAATTTGGTGGCCCAATAAAGATCATATTACAGCTGAAGGTGATAGCGTAAAAATGACTTATACTGTTCCTTCAAATTTAGTTGCGGTTGGTAATGGAAAATTAAGGAGTGTCAAAAATATCGGTGAGAAAACTTCATATGAATGGTTTGTTAGTAATCCAATAAATAATTACAACATTTCTGTTCAAATTGGTAATTATGTAGCTGTGCAAGATACATTTATCAAAGATAATCAAACGCATTTTATGAACCATTATGTTTTGGATTACAACAAAGAATTGGCTTCAAACTTCTTTCCTCAATCAAAAGAAGTAATAAGATTTTATGAAAAATATTTTGGCGATTATCAATGGTATGAAGATGGTTATAAACTTATTGAGGTTCCATATCTTGGAATGGAACATCAGTCAGCAGTAACATATGGGAATGGATTCAGTATGTATAATGGCGTAAGAAGTAAAAGCTGGCCAATGTACGGAGTTATCGATCCGCTGATAATTCATGAAACTGGACATGAATGGTTCGGTAATAGTGTTACAGCATCGGATCCAACACACATCTGGATTCATGAAGGTTTGCAGGTTTATTCAGAGTCAATTTATTTTGAAGATAAATTTAATAGCTACGAAGTTGGAGTACACTATCTTAATACTATCAAAAATCGTATTGTTAATGAAATACCTATTGTGGGTAATGAGAACGAAAATCATTGGGCTCTTCATGGAGATACTTACATGAAGGGTGCATGGGTAATGCACACTCTGAGAAGTGTAATAAATAATGATGAAATATGGTTTAAAATATTAAAAGAATTTATGGTGGAAAATGCCAAAGGGTTTGCAAATACAAGAGACTTTTTTAACAAAGTTAAAGAAAATACTGGTGAGGACTATTGGTATTTTGCAGAGCAATATTTTTACAGTCCAAATCAACCTGTTTTAGAATATTATCAAGATGAAAATAATTATCATTATAGGTGGATAAATGTTAACGATAATTTTATTATGCCAATTGACCTTCTTGTAAATGGATCTATAAAAAGAGTTTATCCTTCAAATAAATTTAAAAAAATTGATATCAATAGACATGCCCAGATTGAAGTAATGGATTGGAAATTTTATGTCAAACCATCCGAAAAGTAGTTAATGAAAAGAATTTATTTATCTTTCATTATTCTACATTCCATAGTTTTTTCAAGTGATTATAAAATTGAAAAAAAGGCTTTTGGATTACACTTTGGATCAACTAATACGAAATTTGTTTCAAAACAATTTCAAGGTTTATCAAATAATTCATTAATGTTTAATCCAATATATAATGGAAGTAATGACAATCTTTCATACGAAATCGATATTTTTTTCACAGAAAATAATTTTTTTGCGCGAAAATTATTTATTAAATATAATTTTAAAGATACCAATCTTCTTTTAGGAAGATTCAATACTACTCAATCATCTGAAGACTTTCTTTTAAGCAGTGGGTCTATGATTGAAAGTGGAAATGCATTAGGGGTGCCCCGAATAGGAACTATTACAACAAAAAAATATAATAATCATAATGTTAATTTTTCATTTTATCATGGTCAATTAAATAGAAATAAATACATGGTTGAAAAACCGTTTTTACACGAAAAAAAATTATATTATTCCAACACATTTTTAAAAAATATTTTTTCGATTGGGCTTTCTCATAGTGTTGTATGGGGAGGTGAAACAACCGACAATGGCAAACAACCTGAAAGGTTGGAAGATTTTGTTAGAGCGGTTTTTGGAAATCCTGGGGATGATAATGCAACAAATTCTGATCAAATTAATGCTCTTGGAGAAAGTATTGGTATGTGGGATTTTAGTCTTGAAAGAAAATATAAATCATATCAAATAAAAATGTATCACCAAAATTTTTTTGAAGATGGTAGTGGTTTAAGTTTAGATGATAAGATGAATGGGTTTGATGGATTATGGGGTATTAGAATTCAAAAAGATAAGATTAAATCTGTTTATGAGTTTCTTAAAACTACATATCAAGGAGGTCCAGTGCATCCTCCAGGTCTAGATTCATATTATTGGAGTGGTGCATATAGACCAGGGTGGGTATTCAATGGACAAACAATTGGAAATATGATTATTTCTCCTCAAAATAATAGAGTAAAAGCACATTTTATATCAGTTGGTTTTTTTGAAAATGATCATAATTTTTTTTTAATATCCTTTCTCAAGAGTGAAGAGTTTTACCCTTATACTGGTAATACTTTAGACTATGAAAATTTGATGAAAGATTTTTCAAATAAACACTACAAAGAAGCTACTTTGACTATCAAGAAAGATTTTGGAAACTATAGTTTGCATTCTTATTTTGGTACGGATTTTGAAAGTGAAAAAATATTTACCTCACTTTTTTATAACTTTTAATAATATATATGTTAAAAAAAAATTATCAGGCCATTTGGCTTACTGGACAACCAGCTAGCGGGAAAAGTACTTTAGCAAAATTATTGGTGAATTCAATCTCTGACAGTCATAACAATGTTTTTAATATTGATGGAGACGATTTAAGAGACTTATTTCAGAATAAGGACTATTCACGTAAAGGTAGAGAAACAAATATTAGACTAGGCATGAGTATTGCTGCATACCTTATAAACAAAAATTGTATTCCAATTATCTCACTAGTATCTCCATACAGGTTTTTGCGTGAAGAATTTAAATCTAAGTTTAATGTACTAGAAGTGTATTTACATACTACAGAAATAAGAGGTAGAGAAAAATTTTTTGTTGAAGATTATGAGCCACCTGTAAATGACTTCATTGATATGGATACAACTAATAAAAATGAAAGTGAGAGTCTAAATGAAATACTCAATGTTTATCGGTAGATGGCAACCATGGCATAATGGGCATAGATGGTTAATTGATCAAAGGCTTCAAGAAGGTAAAAACGTTTTAATTTGTGTCCGCGAAGTAAGCATGGATGATAAAAATCCATATGATCCTGCAGAAGTAAAACTGAATGTAGAAAATGAATTGCAAGATTTAATAGATTCTAAAAAAGTTAAAGTAATTATTATACCTGATATTGAGTCAGTTAATTATGGCAGAGGTGTTGGATATGATATCATTGAACATGTACCACCTTCAGATATAAGCAAAATTTCAGCAACTAAGATAAGAAAAAAATTATTTGGTAAATAAAGATTCTATTTCTTTTGTTTCTACTACCGCAGTCCCCTTTTTACTTACAGCTATTGATGCTGCAGCATTTGCTATTTTAGCAGCAAGCTCAACATCACCCAATTTTGCATACGCCAAAGAAAAAGAAGCAATTACAGTATCTCCAGCCCCTGTAACATCAGGATTATCAATAGCGTGCGCTTGAATTTGTTTCACAAAATTATTTTTACCTACAATTGTTATTCCACTTTTGCCTTTTTTTGCTACAATGAAATTAAAGTTATGTTTCTCAATTAATTTATTACATGCTTCAATGATAGATTTTTCATCATTTATATCAGTTTTAGATGCTCGATTTAATTCATTTAAGTTTGGTGTTAAAATGTCTGCACCCTCATATATTGTAAAATCATCTTTTTTTGGATCTATAATTACTGGAATTTTATTTTTCTTAGCTTCTGATAATATGTGAGGAATGGTTACTTCATTCAAAACGCCTTTATTATAATCAGATAAAACTACTATGTCTTTTCCAATTATATTTTTACTAATTAAATTATTTAAATCTTCATTATAACTTTGATTTAATAATCTTTCTCTATCTAAACGATAAATCTGTTTACCATTTAAATAAGTTCTTTCTTTAACTGTTGTTTCAATATACCCTCTAAATTTATCGTGAATACTTCTAGGGTCCATAGAATCGTACATAGGTAAATCACCTTTAATTATATTTGATGTGTCTATTTGATCGTGATAATGAATGAATTCTATAGTACCCACACTTTCAAAATCTTTTCTTATAATGCCTCCATTTAGAATAGAAAGTAGTTCATTCCCCATTTTATCATGCCCAACAGCACCAACACAAAATATAAAGGGTTTACCCTCAAAATACATATTATCACTATAACTTTTTTGTCCCGCAAAAACACACATATTCATAGCAACATTCCCTGCACCTCCTGGAATAGAATATTCTTCTTTAGGAAGAACAACGGGAACTTGGCTACTTTCTGGTGACATTCTTTTCGATGTTCCTATGATGTAATGATCTATCATAAAATCACCAATTAATAAAACTTTAATATCTGAAAAATCTAAATTCATTTTGCTCTTCCTTGATTAGCAACTATTTTTTGTTTTTCTTTTAGCTTATCCTCATCAATTAAGTATTCCTTATGGATAATATTAAAATTATCATCAAATGAGTATACTAAAGGTACACCTGTAGGGATATTGACTGACATAATTTCTTCATTTGACAATTTATCTAATATTTTTACTATAGCTCGCAGAGAGTTACTATGTGCCACAATGAGGTTATCATTCTTCATTTTCATAATCTTTTTTGTGTATTCTATCCAAAATGGATTTAGTCGTTTAATTACATCTTTTAAGCTTTCACCTAATGGGAGATCGTCACCTATGTCTTTAAATTTAATATTGAATTTGGGATGACGACTATCGTCTTCGCTAAGAAGTGGAGGAGGTATATCATAACTTCTTCGCCAAATATGTACTTGTTTTTCTCCGTATTTTGCTGCGGTTTCAGATTTATTTAAACCTTGGAGAGCACCATAATGTCTTTCATTTAATCTCCAATCATATTTAATATCCTGATTTGAAAAATTTATAATTCTCGCAACTAAATTAGTAGTTTCTATCGCTCTATTAAGTAATGAAGTATGAATATGCTTTATATTTATATTTGATTTAACTAATTGCTTTCCTGCAAATTTTGCTTCATTTATTCCGTTATCAGTTAGAGAAACATCTTTCCATCCTGTAAACCTGTTTTCTAAATTCCATTTACTTTCACCGTGACGGAGAAGAACTAGTTTCATGCTATAATCAATCAGTTTGATTTTCTACAATTAAGAGAATTGCAGCAATATTAGCAAGTGTTGTAGATAAGTCTGAGATAAAGGTTGTAATGTCAAATTCATCGGGATCAGGATCAACTGGAACAACTACTGTATCTCCAGGATTTAGTCTTTTGGTTCTGCCAAGAAATATATTTGCTTTATCAACTTCTCCATTGGCTTTTCTAACATATGCACTTCTCTTCATACTATATGGTTTATAGCCTCCGGCTTGGATAATAGCTTTGCTCATTGTAAGCCCTCTTTCAAAAGCAACTAAACCTGGATTAAACACGTTACCTTCAACACTAACCACATTTTCAAATGGTAAAGCAGTAACAACAGAATTTGAGCCTAATTCAAAATCTAGAGATACATTAGCTACATTTTTAGTAAACGTATTTAACTCATTAAATTCATCTATTTCTGTAAATTCTTGCTCAACCACAATATTATTAGTCGTTGACAACTCTGTCAAACCTCCAGCTTTACGAATGGCTTCTTCAAGTGTAATGCCTTTTGATAAAGGATAAGTTCCTGGCTTATTCACTTCACCTTCAACCCTATAAGTGAAATTGTTACGATAATTAATATCTTCGTAAACTAAAATTTTATCTTCTGGTTTTAAACTGAAATTTTCAGATTCGTCATACCTTATGATAAATTGCTGTGAATAAAAACTTGATGCATCTTTTCTTAATACAAGTATTTCATCTTGATTAATTGTTTGCTTGTAAACAGGATCATTAAAACCACCGGCTAAATCAAGAACATCTTTAAGAGACGAATTATATGAATATTCTCCTGGAATTTTTACTCTACCAAGTACATTCACGGTTGATTCAACACTTGAAATTGGAAGAATATTAACTGAGTCACCGTTGTTCAAATTAAATGATTCGTATCTATCAGAATTTAGGTTTAAGCTTGATATAGCATTATCATCTGATAATCTTTTTGTTATAGGAATTACTAGATTCAAAATTGCTGATTGGCTTGCATTTTTTGTATAGCCACCAGCAAATCTAATTAAATCAAATATGGTGTCATTTTCAAGCAGCTCAAAAAATCCTGTATTTAATACTTCACCAGAAATTTCAACTCGCTGAGAAACAGTTGGTACATGGATTATATCACCATCTATTAATTTTAAATTATCAAAATTATTTGCACCTTGAAGGAAAAAACTGTAAAAATCTACACTTTTAATTACTTTATTATTTCTCAATACTTTAATATGTCTCAGAGAACCATTCTGATTTATTCCACCGGCTTGAACAAGTGCAGAAAAAAGATCTGAAAATGGATGAATAAGATGTACTCCTGGATTTGAAACTTGTCCAGTAAAATATATATTGATTGATTTTAACTGTCCAACCTCTAATAATAAATTAGACTCACTATTATTACCTTTTAAAGTAGAGAAAATTTTGGAGAATTCATTTTTAAGATATATTTGAGATTCAGATATAGTTTTATTTGATAAATTTAAAAATCCTATTTTTTCGTAATATATTAAACCTTCTCTATTAACAGTAAAAGATTTCCTAAAGTTTGTTTCACCCCAAACAGAGATGATCACTTCATCACCAGGACCAAAAATAAAATTTTGGGGGACTGGAACGTTGTCAAAAAAACTAATATCTCTCTGAAAGTATTTATAGCCAAAGTAATCCTCATCGATAAATTCATCTGTTGAAACATTTACTTCTACAACTGATAATTTACTATCTTCAGGTTCGATGTTTTGATCATCAATTTCTAAATTTTGATTATTCAATTCTTGTCTAATTAAATCAAGCTGTTCGTTGCTCATTTCCCTGATATCAGATAATGATACCTGTGAAAATAGAATAGACATAAATAGAACTAATACAGTACAGTTAATTTTCATTTCAAACAATTTAGTCCATAAAATCTTGTTTACAAATATTATATTTTAAGCCATCTATCATTTTTTAAAGTCCAATCAATTGTTGACTTCAATTTATCATATGCTGAATCTGGTGTCCACCCCATATCCTTCATTTTAGTACCATCAAGTGCGTATCTTAAATCATGTCCTGGTCTCTGTGAATGAAAATCGACCATTTCATAATTCAAATCTTTATTTTGGCAGCTTGCAATAAATTTTGCGAGTTCTAGATTATCTATTTCGTCTTTTCCAACAATATTAAATTTTTGACATTTAGCACCTGTTTCGTCCGCTTTTAAAAGTGAAAAATCATAATTGAAAAGAAATAAAAGAGCATTTGCAACATCTTCTGCATGAATGTAATGTCTTGACCCAGCTTGTGTTTTAGCACTATTCGCATGGACAGTGACTAATTCATTATCTCTAACTTTTTTAATAACCATTGGAATATATTTTTCAGGATTTTGTCTTTCTCCAAAAACATTCATTGTGTGTGTAATAAAAGAAGGTAATCCATAAGTATTTTCATATGCAACTACGAGCTCTTCGCCTGCTGCCTTAGTAGCTGAATAAGGATTGGTGGAGTTATATCTATCATTTTCTTTGTAATTAATACCTGGAGGTGCTGGTCCAAAAATTTCATCAGTGCTAAAATATGCAAACCTTTCAAGGCCGTCACATTTTCTAGCAAAATCTAAAATATGAGCGGTCCCTAAAACATTGTCCTTAACGAATTCAATAGGAAATTTGATAGATCTATCAACATGTGATCCTGCAGCTAAATGAGCAATTAAATCAATCTTACCAATTGAAGCACAGATTTCGGGATTTAACTCTGCTTTAAGGTCATGATAGACAACCTTTACCCTTTTTCTTACTTTATCATCATAAGAAGATACAACTTCATTTAATCTATTAAGATTTCCGCTAAAATCAAGCCTGTCCAAAGTGACAATTTCCCATTCTGTCTTTGATAATATTTTATCAATGACATGATGTGCAATGAATCCAGCTCCCCCAGTAATTAATATTTTTTTTGACATTAAATACCTAATTGTTTTTTGTATTTAGGAACCCATTCTTCTATAATTATTGAAGGTGACCAACCTAATAGATTTTTAGCTTTTGAATTATCTGCTAGAGTTTCCCTTGGTTCCACTACTGGATTTATATTCACAGTAGGACCTCCAATCATGTTTGCGATTTGATTTACAGATCTATTATCACTATTACCTATATTGATAACTTCTCCATTACCAACCTTTTCTGAATGCATAGCTAATATATTTGCTTTTGCTATATCTTTTACGTGAGTGAAATCTCTTCTTTGTTCACCATCACCCCTAATTGTTAAAGGTTCATTATTTAATCTTTGTCTTGCAAACACACACATCACTAAAGCGTAAGCACCTTCAAGGCTTTGTCTCTCACCATAAACATTAAAATATCTTAATGAAACAGTCTCTACTCCATATACATTCGAAAACATTCTACAAGCAATTTCCCCATAATATTTTTGCATTGCATATGGGGATATAGGATCGACAGGATCTTCTTCTTTAGATGGTAATTGAATTGTATTACCATAAGCAGAGGATGAAGCGCTATAAACTAAACGCTTAACATTAGAATCAGCGCATGCTTTTAAAATATTTATAGTACTTAAAGTATTATTTTTTTCAAAATGTAGTGGATTGTCAATTGATTCTTGAACTCTTGGTAGAGCTGCTAAATGAAAAACACCACCGGAACCTATAAGAATCCTCTTTAAATCTTCATAATTATTACTGTCAGATATATCCAATTCAAAATATTGTGCTTTTTCATTACAATTTTCTTTTTTACCAGATGAAAAATTATCAATTACGTAAACTTCATGGCCTTCTTCAATTAAAAGGTCAACTAAGTTACTTCCAATGAACCCTGCCCCGCCTGTAACAATATATTTCATTTTTTTAACTTTAAAACTTTGATTATACTTTCAATGTCTTTTGGAGCAAGATAAGGATGCATAGGTAAACTAACAATTGTTTTTGATAGTTTTTCTGACACTGGTAAATCTCCAGCTTTATATCCTAAAAAGGAAAATGCAGCCATCATATGTATTGGTAACTTATAGTAAATTACACAGGGAATTTTTGACTGATTTAGCCTATCAACCAATAAATCCCTTTGACTTTTTTTAGCAAGTGTAATTGAGAAAAGAGCATGAGCAGATTGATATTCTTTTGGGTGGTATTGTGCATTATTTAAATGTTTCCTGTAATAAGAATTAACTTTATTTCTCATTTCCAACTCGTCGTCAAAAATAGATAATTTTTCTAACAGAACTGCTGCTTGAATACTATCCAGCCTACCATTTAACCCAATCATTTC
>CEPJ01087409.1_pt1 | contig 30836 bp, 31 predicted proteins | sample 530561 | NCBI WGS metagenome assembly CEPJ01 (sample SAMEA2620404, study PRJEB7988) | marine metagenome | biome: marine biome (ENVO:00000447); feature: surface water layer (ENVO:00002042); material: "saline water (ENVO:00002010), including plankton (ENVO:xxxxxxxx)" | depth 5 m
AGCTGGAGCTGTAGTATCAACAACATTAACTGTTCTTGTTGCAGTACCTGTATTACCAGAAGCATCTGTGGCTAGGTAAGTCAAAGTATATGTTCCAACAGCATCAGTGTTAACTGTTCCAGAAGTTGATACAGCCACGTCACCTGAAAGATCGCTTGCAGTAGCACCAGCATCTGTGTATGTTGCACCAAGCTCAACTGTTGCTGGATTATCACCTGTAACGGTTATAACTGGATCCGTTGTATCAACAACATTTACTGTTCTTGAAATGGTAGCAGTATTGCCAGAAGGATCTGTTCCAAGATAAGTTACTGTATAAGAACCAACTGCTGAAGTATCAACATTATTTGATTGTACTGTTACAGTGACTGATCCTCCAAGATCTGAGCCAGTTGCTCCAGCATCAACGTAGGTAGATCCTAGTTCAACAGAAGCAGGATTATCACCTGTTACAAAAAGAGTCGGGGCTGTGGTATCAACAACATTTACTGTTCTTGTAGCAGTTCCAACATTTCCCCAATCATCAATAGCGGTATAAGTTAAGGTATAAGAACCAACAGAGGATGTGTCAACAGATCCCGTTACAGAAATAGGTTCACCTGTGTCAGCAGATGCACCAGCTTCAATATAGACCCCACCTAGTTCAACAGTTGCTGGGTTAGCCCCATTAAGAGTTATGACGGGTGGAGTAGAATCTTTGTTTTCATCTCCAAAAAGGTTATCGAGTAAAACAAGTGATGAACCACCTAAGAAGATCTTTTCGATAAGAGATAACTCTGCAATGGCGTTTCTTAATGCACCTCCATTGCTGAGGAACATTACACCATTTCCTTCCTCATCTTCATCTTGAAGTTTAGCTATTTCTTTGATTAAGAACTCTTTTCGATCTAGGAGAGCTTCTTCATCTAAATTGTTAATTCTTTCAACGATTGCGTTGTAGTCTCGCTCACTTATTTGAAAGCTTGATTGATTAGTTTCTGCGTATGCATCAAAGCTCACTACTGAAAGTGAGACAATTAAGAACGCACCAAAATACCTGACAATATTTTTATATGTTTTCATTTTTTTTTCCTCTTATACCTCTAATAATAAAAACCAGTACAGTCATTTTATTGTAATTAAAGCAAAATACAACAAAAACTGTACTAGGAAAGGTTAATCATACATTATTTTACAATGTGGTGTAAATAAAGTTAGGTTTAAAAAAAATACTTATTTTGACTGATAAGAGTGATACTAATTTTTGATTGCTTTTCATGTGAAAAAAAAGTAATTTTTTCTGTCTAAATAGCACAAAATCAGTTATTTTCATTAAATCTAATCAAAAGATCGTAAAGTGAATTTTTTCTATTAAGTTTAGCTCCTGGATCTTTAGTAAGAGGCCTCCAAGTGTAATTTACAAGATTTCTATAAATAGGAATATTAAAGTAAATTCCTTTATCAAAACTACCTTCACCAAAATCTTTCGCACTTACATCGGTAAAAGTTGCAAAAACACCAAATTTTACGCCATTTTTATATGTTCTTGATAAATCTAAGGTAAAACCTTTGTCCCCTGCAAGATATTCGCCAAGAGAAAGTTTTGCATCAAACGGAATACTGCCATAGTTTCTGTAATAAAAATTAAAGTGCCCTGTTATGTTTTTATAATCCAGAGTATCGAACCTTAAGTCATAACCTCTTTTCTGAACATGAAAGATTTCAAAACCGTAAGCATAATTTTTGTCATTATCGTAGTGTAGATACTCCATACCTATTCCAGAAAACATTTCCTCCAAGATTCCAGCAGTCACAACAATGTGATTGTTTTCACTTGGCGAATTGAAATAGTCTGCTTGAAGTCTTCCGATTGAAACACCATCATTTAAATTTCGAAGGTAATCTTTTACATCTGACCTTACTTGAGCAGGTTCAGTGGTTTCAGGAGGTAACGTTAAATCATCAAAATTATCGTATATTGAGTACTTTAAGTTTGAACTAACAAAGAAGTCGTCCGTAAAGACGTACTCAGAGTCATTCTCTAATAAGAGTGAGGCTCTAAAGAATCCTTCTCTTGCTGCAAGAAATGGCCTAAAACGGAGCCTCGTTTCGGTGTTAAATCCTGCTTTTTTTGCTCTATCGTACAATGTAACTGAGTTTTTCTCAAAATCATCATCAAAGTTCTTTTCCACATCAAGATTAGCAATTTTGTAATTTGTAATTACTTCTTTTGTTAAACCACTTTCATTCTTTGCAATCATTATAATTTCCTCAATTATTTCAATTGATGGATGAGTGAATTGTGTCACTTCAAGTCCAATTGCATTGCCTTTTTCTATAATTTTATTTACACCAATATCGTTTGCATTTAAATTACTTATAAATCTCTCTGTTCTATTTTCTGTTTCTATTTTTTCAGGTTCTGTATATTCAAAACTTACATAATTCCCAGCATCGCGCTTAAAAGAAAAGTTAAGTGAAAGGTAATTATTTCTTTCAAAGGATATTCCAAACGTTAAGTTTTTTGAATAAATAAAGTTCATTCCAAGACTCAAGGGAATTCCTGAATCCTCATAGCCAATAAGGCCCGGTGTTAGGGTTGTGTCTCTCTCCGCTTTAAAAAGAAATCTATCATTATGAAGATATGAGACTCCAAAAAATGCTGAAACATCCTCATTTGAAAAATATTTAGAGAACTCAAACTCACCGCCCTCTGAAAAAGTATAAAGAGGTCTTTCTTTAAATTGATTATCAAGAATAGATAAAGGATTTTTAAAGTCTTTTGTTCCATTCAGAGCTCCCCACCCTAAACCAAAATGAAAATCTACGTTTTGGATTCCATAAGATCCAACTATATACTCAGATCCATATAATCCAGTTCCACCTATATCATTTATACCAATAGCAATTGCTGGCAACCTATCCTCTTCTTTAACCTGTACTTTAAGGTTGAATCCTTTATCTTTATAGTCTTGTGAACAGAAAAAATCGGCTGCTTCACAATATGGTTTATCTGAGATATTTGTATAAAACACCGAAGCTTCTAACCAGTCAAACGGAGATGATGCAAGTATTATTTTTTGATCCGTTGCTCCAGCATAGCCTGTAAATGCAAATGATCCCTCTTCATAAATTCGTGCCGTTGGCATATTTATCAGTCCAACCATTCCGTGATTGTTTGGAGTATTTGTTAAGAAATTATCACTAAGTAAATTAGGTGTTAAAAGAAAAAAAACCAAAAAATATAATTTGGTTTGGTGATCCATCTTCTCTAGTCTTTTAAAACAGAAATTGATGCAAGTGATACACCAATGTTTCCAAGTATAGTTGCATATGCTTGAGCTGTTTCTGTTACAAGGAATCCGCTATTAAGCTTTCTTGGAACAAAAATTATTGAGCCAGGATATATCGTCACATCCCTTGGCCTATTTGCAAATATATTCCTTTGAAACCTAACAGTTTCTCCATTTGGATTCAAAATAAATACTCCGTCTTTGTCAGCTAAAGAAGTAAATCCACCCTTTTTGTTAATGTAAAAATTTAAGTTTTCAGAACTATCAAATTTAACAGTTCCCTCACTAGCAACCTCTCCATAAATATATACTTGGTTAACAAATTCAGGAATTGTAACTTTGTCACCTTCTTGTAAAAAGATATCTTGTTCAGGTGAAAGCCTCAAGGTACTTAAATTAAATTCTGCAATAACTCTCCCAGATGTAGGCAAATTTTTTAATTCATCCAATAGGAAAATTAAATTGCTTGAATCCTGTCGCGACTGAGAGGCTTGAGATATTGTAAATAATTCATCGAGAAAAGTTTTATAAAGCTCTTCAACAGCATCCTCATTGATCTTTTTTGTCTGAGCATTTTCAAGTATTCCTCCAAATGGATATGCGCTTTTTGAGTATCCTCCAGCTCTATTAACCAAAGCAAGAATTCCTTCGCCTTCATTTACCAGATATTTTCCAGGATTTTTGACAGCACCGGCTATTTCTACCTCTCTAAAATCATACTCATCGATTATTAATCTATCGCTGTCAAAAGCTTTTTCTTCATCAAGCGAGGATAGCCCAACAAGTGATTTTCTTGTAATTTTACCCTTTTCAATCCTTATTAAATTTATTGATTCTAGATTCGCTTTAGCGCTAACACCATTTGCAAAACCTACTGCAGTAGATAAGTTCTCATCATCTTTTAACTCATAAACATTTGGTCTTTTGACGCCACCCAAAACTGTTACTAGATTGAGAACAGGTTTTACAAAAATTAAATCACCTGACCTTAACCTTGCTCCAAAACCTGAACTACCGTATATAAGAGTTTCATATAAATCTATTGATTCGACAACTTTTCCATCTCTTATTAGATTTATTTCTCTAAAACTTCCGGCTTCATTTGGTCCTCCAGCAATTGTTAAAGCATGAAAAACATTTGAATTTCCATTCAGAGAATATGGGCCAGGGTTATTGACCTCACCAGAAACAATTACTTGGATATCCCGAACGCTGGAGAGTGTTACAAATGATTCAACGCCTATGTATGAGTTACTTACCTTATTGCTTATTAGCTCTGTTGCTTTATTAAGCGAGAGACCAGATAAAAAAATCTTTCCAACCTCCGGAAAGCTAATAGATCCATCTCTTCTAACAGGAAGCTGAAAGGTTGATGATTCTTGACCAGTCAGCTGTATATCGAGAACATCTCCAAAGTCCAAAATGTAGTTTCCATCAAAACTGGGTTCATTTAAAGGCATCAATGTTGTTTGAATTTTCGAAAAAAAGTCATACCCAAATCTTTTGTCTTCTTCCTCCCCCTCTTCCTCATCTATATCAATAAATGTTGAGTCTCTTCTGTACTGTTCTTGTTCTGACTTATTTCGGTCTTCAACTTGTTTTAAGAGATCTTTTCTAACTTCATCAGGCAAACTTTTCAGAAACTCTTCGTCAAAGGTTTGTGATGATAATGGATTGATGGAAGCTAAGAATAGCGAGGCAGACACAAAAAAACAAAATTTATTATAAATGATATTCCGGAACATCTACTCCCTCAATGTTTAATGATGATTCTACTATATCATCAATATATGTATCTACTTCACTATCTAATAAAGTTTTTGTAAAAGATTGAAAACAAAATCTATATCCAAGCTTAATTTGTCCTCTTTTTTGATCAAAGTAAAAGTCAAAAACAAATTTCTCCTTCAAGTTATCAATCTCCTTCTTATCTATTAAATCGATCAAATTACTCATACTTAATGAGTTAGTGACTTTAAATGATAAATCTCTCGTTATTGAGGGAAACTCTGAAACACCACGATACTTTTTGATATTTTCGATGTTATTTTCAAATTCAATTTTAGGAATCTTGATTTCATGTAAGTCATCTAAATCATGCTCGAAATAAAAAATAGTTTTTTTGTTTTTTGATTTTAAGTTTGTTCTTGATATTTCCTTAAATACTATCTTTTTTTTGGATGGGAAATCTTTGAAGAGCTCTGAAAGATATTTTTGATCAATAATTCTAGAAAAATTAGTATAGTCTTTGCCCACTCTTCCAGAGCATATAATTGCAATTTTTTTTGAAGCATTGATTTCATCGTTAGAAATCTTATAAATATTTGAAATCTCGAAAAGCTTAACTGAATCTTTTTGCCTTCTTTCATTGAAAAGTAAATTCTCAATAAGTGATTCCTCGATTGAAGTCCTAAAATAGGATTTATTTTTATCTAGCGGATTATCAATAGCGATGGATTCCTCTGTTTTTTTAGTAAAGGGGATATTTATGGTTTCTGAAAAACCTTTTTTAACCATATAAAATCTCAGCTTATTATCAATATCTGAGAGAGTTGTGTCTTTTTTAGAAATAATTATTTCATTCCTCGGAATGTTGTCATAACCGATTACCCTTCCTAGCTCCTCTGCGATATCATTTATGCAATTGATATCCGATCTAAAGGAAGGAACCTCTATTTTATCGGTAACTTTAAACCCTAATTTTCTAAGTATTTCTTGTGACTTTGACTTACCAATTTGCATTCCAAGAATCTTTTCAATTTTATCTAAATCAAATTTAATTTCCCTCGTTTTGGTTTCTGCATATTCAATACTTTGAATCTTAACATCCTTAATTTCAGCATGGTCTTTAACTACATGAAGAAATCTTCTCATAACATATTCATGGATTTCAGAATCCGTACCCCTTTCAAACCTATATGCAGCATCAGATTTAATATTATAAAAAATTGACTTGCCGATTATTGATGATGGATTAAAACAAGCGCATTCTAATAAGATCTTATTAGTTTCTTCATCACATGCCGAGCTTAAACTTCCCATAATCCCAGCAAAATTAACTAATTTTGTTTCATCGCTAAAAACTAGGCTACCTTCATCCAGCGCAAACTCTTTTTTAGTAAGAGAAGTAAATTTTGTTTTTTCCTTTGTTCTCTTTAAGGTAAGACTTCCATCGAGTTTTGAAAAATCATAACAATGGGTAGGCTGGCCTATTTCATGCTGAATATAATTTGAAACATCAGTGAAGAAATTATTTTTTGTGAGTTCCAATTCAATAAAGTAATTTTCAAGATAATCTTTATACTTTGATGGAGGTGAGTCAATTTCGACTTGTAAAAAAGATATTTTAGAGCAATCTTCAGTGCATTGATTCACAAATCCAAAATCTATTTTCTCGATTTCTTCATCATAAATATCATTAAACTCTCTCTTTTGGCTACAAAAGTAGTTCAATTCTCTTTGAATACCTCTAACCGATAAACAGTCACCTCTGTTTGGAGTAATTTCTATATCAATAACATCTTTATCGATTTCATTTTCATGACCAAGCTGGAATAAAAGTTCGCTTAACTCGCTTGATGACAAATTTTTATTTAGTCCCTCCTGGATACTTTTGATAGAAAATCTCATTTGAACTGCTCTAAAAAATCAAGATTTGACTTATAGAATTCTCTTATGTCAAAAATTTCGTGTTTCAACATTGCTATTCTTTCAATACCTAGACCAAAAGCAAATCCTGAAAACTTTTCTGAATCAATATTACAGTTTTCCAATACAACAGGATTTACAATTCCACATCCAAGTATTTCAAGCCATTTGTTAGTTTTTTCGGAGAAAATATCAACTTCTGCAGATGGCTCAGTAAATGGAAAATATGATGGTCTAAAGCGTACCTTTGTATCACTTCCAAATATGAAGGTAATTATTTTATATACCTGATCTTTTAAATTTGAAAAGCTTATATTTTTATCAACGCAAATACCTTCTAATTGATGAAACATTGGAAGGTGGGTTGCATCATCATCCTTTCTATAGACCTTTCCATTCGATATAAATGCAATTGGTGGTTTTCTATCAAGCATTCCTCTTATTTGGACTGGGGAAGTATGGGTTCTTAGAAGATGTGATTTATTTTCAACATAAAAAGTATCATGCATCTGTCTAGCTGGATGAAGTTTATGAATATTTAACATGTCAAAGTTAAACTCTTCAGTTTCAATTTCTGGCCCATCAATAAATTCATAACCTTGTGCTGTAAGATAATTAACCAAAATGTTATTTATATTTGTGATTGGATGGATTGAGCCTGATTCTTTAGTGGGATCTAAAGAAGGAGGTTTAGGATTTTTCATCAAGAATTTCTTGTTATTTCAACTACCTTTGTAAATGCGGGTGTATCATTTACAGCTAAATCTGCAAGGATCTTTCTGTTTAAAAGGACTTTGCTTTTACTCAAGCTATTCATCAATTGAGAATAACTCGTTTCGTTAACTCTAGCAGCTGCATTGATCCTTGTAATCCATAATGATCTGAAAGCTCTCTTTCTATTCTTTCTATCTCTAAAGGAATATTGTAATGATTTAATAGCAGATTGCTTTGCGGTCTTAAATAGTCTGCTTCTTGCACCATAATGGCCTTTTGTACTGCTTAGAGTTTTCTTATGTTTCTTTTTTGCAGTTAAAGCTTTAGTAGTTCTTGGCATAGTCTTACTTTATCAAATTTGAAGCGACCTTGAGTGTGGTTCCGCTTAATTTATTCAGCCCTCGATTATGTCTCTTTCTTTTTGTTGATTGTTTTGAAAGTATATGATTTCTATTTGCGCTTCTTACTTTCACAGAACTTGATGTTTTCTTAAAACGCTTGGCAGCGCCTGAATGTTTTTTTAATTTATAACCCATTTTTAACTCAACTCTTTTTTTTCGGCGAAAGAACCATTAGTAGCTGTCTTCCTTCCAGAGAAGCCTCTTGATCAATTTGAGCAATTTCCTCTAGATCGCTGCTTACCTTATTTAATAAATTTAGTCCCATTTCACTATTAAGTATTTCTCTTCCCCTAAAACGGACGCTTATTTTAGTCTTAACTCCTGAAAGAATAAAGCTTTTTATTTTATTTAGTTTTACTTGGTAGTCAGCTGAATCTGTTGTAGGTCTAAATTTAATTTCTTTTGAAGATGTTTTTTTCCTCACCGTCTTAGATGAAGAAGTATTTTTCTTTTTTGTGAAAAGAAGCTTATTGTAATCTAATATTTTACAAACAACTTGATCCGATCCTTTTGGTGATACTTGTACTAGATCGAGAGACAATTTTTTTGCAGATTCTAGTGCTTTATCCAAAGATACAATGCCTTCTTTTTCACCATCTGAATTTATTAACATTACTTCTAATGCTCTAATCTCATCATTAATAATTGAAGTTTTTTTATTTTTTTTTGCTATTTTTGGACCTCTAGAAGTTAAATTTGTTTAATCATTTATGAGTAAAATGATTTGGATAGTTACTAAAAATATATATGTCATATTAATTTTTTGATCATTTTAAACTAAAAAAAGTTTTAATCAATTTTTAAGGCTGTAAAAAATTAATCTTCCAATTATCATTATCTTTGAGGTACTCCTGTCTTTTATTTAATCTATTATTATGACCCTCCCAAAACTCAAAATAAAAAGGAGTGAAAGTGAAGCCTCCCCAAAATGATGGCCTATTTTTCATGGCTTGTTTATCTTGAAGGATATTTTCATAACGACTGACAACATTTTCATAAGACTTAATTTTTTTTGATTGATTAGATGAGATTGCTAGAGCATTCTTCTCGTCTGATCTATTTTTAAAGTGCTCATCTGATAAAGTCTCTGGAGATAATTTTATAGTTGCTTTAATCCTTATTTGCACATTAATTGTATTCCAAAAAAATAAAGCAGCTATTTTATTATTATTGATAAAAGACTTTGCTTTTGGGCTTTCATAGTTTGAAAAAAAAATCCAATCTTCTGAATCAATATATTTTAGGTTTACATATCTTGACTCAACTTGGTCGAGTTCATTGAGAGAGGATATACACACAGCCTCAATATTTTTTTGTTCTGCATCAAAAGCATTTTGATATGTTCTGTAAAATTTCTGATAAGGTTCATCAGATATTTTTCCGAGAAATTCAATCATTTAATTTTAATAAATTCTAATTTTCCACAAATATAATGATAGATAGATTCATGCACTTGTTGAATCTTTGCTGTTTTATTTGATGGAACGTTTATATTTATATCTGACAAAGGTTTTAAGTCTCCTCCATCAGAACCTGTCAATGATATTACTATAATATTCTTTCTTCTACTCGCTCTAGCCGCAGAAATTATATTTGAGCTATTTCCACTTGTGCTTATTGCCAAAAGTACACCTGAGTTATCTGGAAATGACTCAATTTGTCTAGAAAAAATTGAATCATAATCCTCATCGTTCGACCATGCAGTTAAAAATGCTGGGTTTGCGACAAGGCTTATTACATTAAAGGGATTTCTATTTAACTCGAATCTTCCTACAAGCTCTGCATGGATATGGTTTGCATCAGCTGCTGAGCCGCCGTTTCCACAAACATAAAGAGCTTTTTTATTTTGAAAAGCTTTTGAAATTTCTTTAATGGCTTTTTCTATTGATGAAGAATCAATTGAATCAGCCGATTTAGTGAGAAGCTCAGCTGACTCCAATAAATATGTCTTAAAATCTAAATCCTTAAAATCTTCGTTCATGCTTTTTCTAAATAATTTTCAACATAGTCTTGTACACCTTCTTCGAGTGTATAGAATTTTTTATCATACCCATGCTCTTTTATTTTACAAATGTCAGCTTGAGTAAAATTTTGATATTGTTCTTTTAACATGTCTGGCATTTCAATATACTCAATTTTAGCCTCTTTTCCCATGACCTCAAAAACTGATGTAACAAGGTCATTAAATGATCTTGCTTTACCTGTACCAACATTTATTACGTCACCGAAGTCAGACTTCTTTAAAATCCAATCAATTATCTTGACGCAGTCTTTTACGTATATGAAATCTCTCAACTGATGACCATCCTTAATATTTTCATCATTTGATTTAAAAAGCTTAACCTTACCATTTTTCTGTATTTGCTTATGAGCTTGAGCGACCATACTTTTCATTCCAGCTTTGTAATCTTCTCTTGGTCCATAAACATTAAAAAACTTTAGTCCTGCCCAAACAGGAGGTGCATTTCCATTTTTGACCTCTTGAAAAACCCATTTATCAAATTGATTTTTACTCCATCCATACAAATTTATTGGTCTAATTTTCTCTAAATACTTAATATCAAATGAGTCTAAAAAACCATTACTTCCATCTCCATATGTTGCTGCAGAGGATGCATAAATAAATTTAATTTTTTTTTCAGAACATAGTTTCCAAATCATATAAGGAAAGTTCATATTATTTCTAACAATAAGATTTAAGTCCCTCTCTGTTGTTGATGAAATAGCGCCCATATGAATAACTGCTGTGATGTTCTCAGAACTATCATTCATAAATGCGCTTAAATCTTCAGGTTTAATAAACTCTTTTATATTTATGTTTGAAAGGTTCTTCAGCTTTTTGTCATCATCAAAAGTATCTACAGCTACGATATTTTTGTCAGAGTGATGTTCATGAACGAATTCGCAAACATTAGATCCAATGAATCCAGTAGCACCTGTAACAATAATCATTTTAATTTTTTGATAATTCTTGTAGAGCTTCTATCTTTTAGTAAAGATATTCTTTTTACTTTTCCAGAATATGATTTTACAAAACTAGAGCCTACAATTTGATCTATTTTGTAGTCAGAACCTTTGAACAAAAGATCTGGTTTAATCTTTTTTATAAGATTAAGTGGTGTTTTTTCTTCAAAAATTACTATCATATCTACGAACTTTAAGCTTTCAAGAAGTTTTGCACGGTCACCAACTGAATTTATTGGCCTCTCAGGCCCTTTCAAAGAGCGAACAGATTTATCACTGTTCAAGCCAATGATTAAAAAATCACATTCTTTTTTTGCTTCTCTCAAGAGATGGCAATGTCCTGAATGAAGGATATCAAAACAACCATTAGTAAAACCTATTTTCTTAGAGTTTCCTAATAGTTTTTTTAATTGTTTACTTGTCAGATGATCATTATGAAGTATCAACTCCTCAGAAATATCTTTTTGAAAAATTTCTAGATATGAAACAGACGTTGCACCTAATTTATTAACAGCTATTCCTGCAGCAACATTCGAAAGTCTTACTGCTTGCTTGATAGAAGAACCTAATGAAAGGAAATTACTTATAGTTGCAATTACGGTATCGCCTGCTCCAGAGACGTCAAATACTTCTTCAGCAGATGCAGGGAAAACATATTTTTTTTCTGGAGTTACTAAAATCATCCCATTTTCACCAAGGGTAATAAGGATATTTTCAATTTTATATTTTTTAAGCTTGTTTTTTGCATGCTTAGCAATGCTCTCGATGGGAATATCTTTTTCTCCACACATATCACAAAATTCTCTATAATTTGGCTTGACTAAGAAACTATTTGAATATTTCTCAAAGGAGTTTGATTTGGGATCAACCAGTGATTTTCCTCCCATTTTTTTTATAAGAAGAATTAATTTTTTAGTGAATGTTTCATTAAAAAACCCTTTCCTATAGTCTGAAATTATAAATAAATCATCCTTCCTGAGATTTTTTTGAACAGACCTAAGGATTTCAGCTTGAAATTTAGGATCTAGAAACTGCTCCTCTTCATCATCTATTCTTATGATCTGATTAGAACCAGAAAATATCCTGTTTTTATGTGTTGTTTTATTTCTTTTATCCTCAAAAACTTTTATCGAACTCTTATTTTTTGGAAGAAGGCTTTTTATAATCTTGCCCGAATCATCTTTTCCAACCAAAGAGTATAAAAAAACATTATTTGAAAACTCAATAAGATTATTAAAAACATTCCCAACTCCGCCAAGGTTATATGAAAAAGATTTCATTTTTAATACCGGAAAAGGGCCTTCTGGAGAGAGTCTTTCAGAAGAATTGAAGCTATTTTGATCAAGCATAATATCGCCAGCACAAAAAATATTATTTCTTTTTACCTGACTTAGCCTTTTAACCAATGATTCTTTATTTTTCATAAATCATCCAAATTTAAACATTTTGATGTTTTTATATTAAGTTTATCTTTCATGGATTCTAAATTATCAAGTTCCTCATTACTAATATTTTCTTTAAGCAAGATGGCCTTTCCAAAACCTGCATTGTATGCAAAATGTATATCCTCAATTTTATCCCCAATATAACAGGATTTTGAATCTTTAAAGTTATAAATCCTCTTTAAGAAGTTCAAGCTTTCAATTTGAGGTTTCCTCCATTTTTCCGCAGTTAATGAAATAGAATAATTAGGATGAAATGGAATAGCAATAATCGCTAAAATCAGAATATTGTATTCTTTAAGTCTCATAAAAAGTTCATCTGTAAATAAGTAATAATCCTCCCAAGTAAATAAATTTCTATCAATTCCTGACTGGTTAGTTATTACTATAAATTCATACTTTTTTGAAAGACCTGATAAGACCTCAAGATTTTGATGCATCAACTTTATATCGCTAATCTTATGGGGGTATCCACTGTCATTTATAAGAACTCCGTCTCTATCAAGAAAAAGAATTTCTTTTGAATTAGATTTTGCTGAAAATGAAAAAGAACATCCATTATCAAGGATTTGATGCTCTAAATTATTCATAAAAAATTATTTTAAGACTAATTTTTTTGGATTTGCTCTAATATCCAACTATATGTCTTGGAAATACCATCTTCTAAACTTAAGGATGGTTCCCAACTAAGTTTTTTCTTTATAAGTCTGTTATCAGAGTTTCTTCCATTAACTCCTACTGGGCCATCGATATGATTGATGGAAATTTTTTTGTTTGCAACTGATGAAACAATTGATACTAAATTATTAATTGAAACCATTTCTTCAGAGCCGATGTTTACTGGCCCATAAAAATTTGATCTCATTAGTTTTAAGGTACCCTGAATACATTCATCTATATATAGAAAAGATCTAGTTTGTTCTCCATTACCCCAAACATCTATGACATCTTCAGATTTTGCTAAAGCAACTTTCCTGCAGATAGCTGCGGGAGCTTTTTCCCTTCCGCCGTCCCAAGTTCCTTCTGGACCAAAAATATTATGATATCTCGCAATGTGACATTCCATATTGTAGTTACGTGCATATGCTTCATAGAGTCTTTCGCTAAATAATTTTTCCCATCCATAATCAGAATCAGGATTAGCTGGATATGCAGAGGATTCTTCAGTTAAGGGATTTTGTGGATCGGTTTGATTATGCTCAGGATAAATGCAAGCAGATGAGGAATAGAAAATCTTTTTTATATTTCGTTTATGACAAGCATCGAGAAAATTTAAGTTTATAAGGCCAGAATTGTGCATAATATCCGCATCATTTTCTCCTGTAAAAATGAAGCCTGCACCACCCATATCGGCTGCTAGTTGGTAGACTTCATCAAATCTTAAATCAACTACTCTTGAAACAAAATCCTGATTTCGAAGATCTCCAATTAAAAAGTCATCAGCTTGAGTTTCTGAAAATTCTGGAAATTTAAGATCAGCACCTCTTACCCAGCAACCCTCTGATTTTAATGCATTTACAAGATGAGAACCGATAAAACCACCTGCACCACAAACTAAAACTTTTTTCATAAATCCTCCAGTTTATTATAGCATTTCTGCTAATAATAATTATTCTTGTTAACTATATTTTTTCCTCAAAAATTCTTGTAAATCTTTGCTTACTTGCATTCTTTTTTCTTGAAATAATTTTAAACTCTTTTGGGAACTAAAATCATTATTCTTCAAGAGATCTAGGACAAAATCTTCAATCTCATCAATATCCTTACAGGTATGAATAAGTTCACTTTTGTATGGAACATCAAAAATATTAACAACAGAACAATTCCGAGATATTGCATCATATACGGTCAGGTTTTCTGGATTATCTGCCAAGTTAATAAATATCTTACTTTTACTAAAGATATCTAATAACCTATCTTTTGATACATAGCCAACTTGATTAAGGTAATTTGCTTCAAACTTCTCACCAAAAATGAATACATTCTTACCTTTTTTAGAAAGGCTAGAAGCTAAATTCATTGTAAGAATTGGATATTTTGAATCATGCCTTCTATAGTAAAAGATTACATCTATATCTCTTTTTTTTGACTCCACTGAATCATGATAATTATCGACTGCAAGAAGATTTATTGGTGAAACAACTGAGAATATTTTTTGTTTTTCTAGAAAATTATTGATCGCTGAATTAGCAGATACAATTTCAATATTAAAAGTCTTAATCACGAATGCAGACAGAAAATAAAAAAATTTCATGATATAAACTCTCGCTAAAATATTTAATAAGCTTTTATATTTATTTCGATAAAAAACGCCTCCAACAATTGGTCCAAGATCAAATTTAAGAAGCTTTGATAAAAGGAAAAGTGGAAATTGCCATAGTGGTAAATAATTTAAATATATTTTTTTCTTAAACTTTTTATTTCTGAAAAGTATGCTCACTCCCTCAAGAGGGTATACAAATCTTTGTTTAAAAAGATTCTTTGATTTTTGCATAGATATATCTTTCCTTTTTTTCCGTTTAAGGCAGATAATTCTTGATTTTTTGATAAGAAAAACTTTGTTTGGCGTAACTATGAAAATCTTTTTATCAGTTACGCTAGCCAAATTTTTTATAAATGTTCTAGCTAGTATGCCTTCCCCGCCAAGATTATCGAATTCAATAGCCCAGCAAAGGATCATACTAGTTAAATAACTTTTAGCAGATCAGTTAAATTTTGGGAGATCTGCTCATTATTAATTTCATCATTTAAAATACAATTTTCCTTGCTTTTTACTGATGAATATTTGTTTTTTGAGTCTATGTTTGAAATTAATGCTATTGGTCCAGAGGATGGAAACCAATTGGCAAGCCTCAGTCTGTGAGAAATGACTGCAATGACTGGTTTTTTTGTAATGACAGAGTAATGCAAAAGGCCTGTATCAACCGATAAAACTAAATTTGACATATCAATGATTTCAAGAGCCTCTTTTAAGCTGGTCTTTCCACTTAAATTTTCAATTTTTGGATTTTTTATTTCGATTTTACTTTTTCCAATGACTTTTACAGAAGCTACTTTAAATTTTTTACAGAGAATTTCATAAAATCTATTGATTTGCTTTTTATTTAAGTTTTTTTGTTCTTCTTTTCCGTCCCATACAATACAAATATTTATTAGATCATCTCTTCTATTTTTAAAATGTGTAATAAACTGTTCCTTGTTTCTGAGAATTGCACCATAAAATGTTTGAGTGCCTTCATTCAATATTTCTACATTTGCTCCCGTTAAAAGCTTTAATAAGAAAGCAAAAATGCTATTAGATAAATTTATGCTTTGGGTCATTAAAAAAAACCTTGCATTCTTATCTTTATCTCTGATTTGTCTTAATATCTGCTGATTACAAAAACTAATACCATGCGATGTCTTTTTTGATAGTACTTCAATATTTTTAATATAATCTTTATTTATTTTATTTGTTAAAAATGCTCTTTTAGAGTTACAAATTAAAAGTCTGGCTTTTAAAAGTTTTGATGCCTCGATGGCTGTTATTGTGTCTCCAATAAATCCAAATCTTAAAATATATTTCATGTTAATCTATTTTTTAGAATAGAATTATAGTTCCTTTTATCACTATAAGTTTTAATAATTAGATAAGATATTCCGATACTCCAGAAAATAACTTCATATTTAAGAATATCAAATGTTGTGCTAGACATAATTCTAAGCAAGACAAGCAGATGAAAATTATTCATCCAGGGTGTGCTTTTAAATACTCGGTAACCTAAGGATAGTGATAGGTGTAAATATAATAGGATAGAAAATAAAACTAATGGAAAAGTACTTGGTCGACAAACAACATCGCCTACTACAGTTGGTGTGACATTGTAACCTGCGCTTTGTAATCCAACTTTTTCATAAAAAACCATGACAGGATTAAATGTAGTTCCAGTAGAAATAAACTCATAAACAGCACCAAAATAAAGCTCAATTAGCGACTGATCAGAGTATTGACAGATTTGCATTGAGTTTAACATGCTAAGACCAACATCCATATATCTAAAAAAAATTCCTGGGTTAATAAAGCTCAACATAACTATTCCGAGCATCATTAACAAAAAGTATTTAAAGCTGTTTCTACCAGAACAGATAATCCAAAGTAATATGATTGAAAATAAACTTGCCTTTGCTCCTGAGCTTCCAAAAAAGAGACCTGCTATAAAACAGACTATAAAACCAAATATTTTTGGCTTATAAATAGGAATAAGGCAGGCTAGAAAAAAAAAGCTTAAAAAAGAAAAGAAGATATTTCCTCCTATTTCCTGAGCAATTTCCCTAAAATTTATTTCAAGAAAGAAATTCGAAATTGCAAAACCTATAAAAACTGCAATAAAGTTTAGAATTGAATATTCTCTCGGCGTAACTACATTGCGCTCATGATAACTAAAGAAAGCGAAGAAAATTAGTGTTACAAAAATTGCAAGAAAATAATTTGATGCTAAGACATCTTGCTCAATCCAAGCTGGAAGTGTAAATAATTCTCTTGCTACAAGAAAAAATATTGGAGCAACAATCATCGGAAAAAGCATAATTGCCGTGAGTATTGGAAAATTATGCTTTTTCATAATAAAAATTTCTTTTAAACTTTGTTATGCCATAAGGTAAATTTATTAGTATATTTGATAGCCTAATTAGTCGTCTTTTGGTATCAGTTCTCAATCGCCAAAGCCATTCCAGACCAACCCTATTCAAAAAAGTAGGAACTATGTTTTCATTTCCAATAAGCATGTTTAGAGCCCCGCCAGTACAATATATGTTAGCCTGTGGAAATCTTTTAATGAGTCTGATCGCAAGAAGATCTTGCTTAGGACTTGGAATATTCAAAACAATGATTTTTTCATCTATGTTGGTAATTTCTTTCTCTATTTCATCGACTGTTCCATATGGAATTATTTTGTTTGTCCATTTAAATTGAAGTAAAAATTTATTTTGGAGTGGCAAGGCATCTCCAATAAAACATATTTTTCTGTTATTGTTTTTACAATCATCAATGAGATCATTTAAGATGTCTCTTCCAGGAATTTTGTAAAAATTTCGAGTAATTAATATGCTCAAAATACCATCTGGCCAGAATATGAATTTTTCGGATAGATCTTTAGTATGCAGGTTTAAAATCACTTCGCTAAGAAATGTTGCATTGACAGCTGCAATAATTTTCCCTTTATTTTGTGAATTTAGTTTTGATAAATTATAAGAGACTCTTAGAGGTAACTTTTTCATAAACTATTTTCCTAGAACTATATGCCTAATTGGCCCAATAATAATTTTAAAATAGTAATATAGCCAAGCAACCTTGACACTTAATCTTGGTTCAGGACAAGCATCAATACATTCTCTAAAATATCTGAAAGGTGGTATGAATAAAAATCCATGGGCTTTATTTATTACAAAAGGATTTGCAGAGCCACCTCTTTCCCTATGAAGATGAATATTTTTATCGTAAAGCCAATCTCCATGAGATAAAATTTTTGCTGATAAAGAAACGTCAAATCCAAAATAAAAATTATTAGGATAATATTTTTTAAACAAATCAGTCTTGATGATTCCATAGTATCTAGAATTTGCACCGATATACATAAAGAACTTTCTAAATTTTTTACTATCTGAGCCACATAAGGATACATTTGTTTTATCATCTACCAAAAAATTTTCATATATAAATCTACTTCTAAAGCTGCACCCAACTGCATTTTTATTTTCTTTAATTTTTTTTAAAGTTAGTGGTAAGCTTGTGTACTTTACAAGATAGTCATCCGAACCAATAGGAAGAAGAAATTCAGTTTTAACATTTTCAATTAATAATTGAATACTCTTAGCTCCTATGTTCCTCTCTTGGTAAAAAACTTTTATATTTTTATATTTCTCATATTTCTCTAAAATTTTCTTAGTTCCATCTGTTGAGGAGTTATCGGAAATTAAGATATTCACTCCATTTTCTCTTAAAAAATCTAAACTTTTTATTGTTTTTTCAATTGTTTTTATTGAATTGAAGACGGGTATGATCACTGTAATAGAGCTAGCAACTTCTTCCCATAGTCTAGATTTTTTCATTTTTTATTTCTTTTGTTTTTCTTAAAAAAGGAGAAAATTTCCATGTTCTATCTAAAAAGTATAAAGCGATTATGCTCACTATTATAAAGGTAAATAAAATATCTAAAATTAAAAAATTAGATAACAAACTTTCAGTAAGAAAATTAATTTTTAATAATATAAACATAGTAATTGGCAAAATTGGTTTAAAAAAATTATTAATGAACCATTTTTTTCTTTCCTCAGGAAAAACCTCTTTAAGGCCAAGGTTTACACAAAATAAAAATAAAAAGATATTTACTAATGGCCACGCAATAGCCGCTCCAACAGAACCATAATATTGTGCTAGGAAAAAAATTAACGGGATAAGTATTATTGTCGAAATAGAATAACCTAAAATAGTTACTCTAGTAACTCCATTTGCTATTTGGGCATAATATGGCATCCATGTCATAGCATTTAAAAAAGATCCAATTGCAAGAATTGATAAGATTTTACTAACTGCTAGCGACAGTTCTTGATCACCGGACCATACCAAAATCAATCCATAAGAGTTAGTTATTAATACTGATGTTAGACCAACTGTAAATAGTAAAACTAATTGTGATGAGTCATTCAGGCTGTCAATTAGTTCTTGTTTTTTATCTAGATTGAAGAGTTCACAAAATTTTGGATAGAAAGTTGAAATTATTGGGCTAGCTAGCTTGGGAATAATTCCAACACATGTGAATGCAAATAGATAGTAACCTAGTTCAGACATATTTAGTATTTTCCCAAGAATAATTTTATCTAGCTGTGTAAGAGCTGTACCGAGCAATAGAATAATAAACATTGACCCTGCAAAGGGTGATACTGATCTTAGGGATTCAAAGGAAAAAATAGATTTTTCTTTTCTGCCTTTTGAGAATTCAATGAAAATTAAATATTTCATTGCCAAAACATAAACAAAAGTAATTAAGATATGCCAAAAGAAAAACTCGACAATAGTTAATTTGTAATGCACAAGCAAGACTACTGATCCAAGCGATCTAAATAATGCACCTAGACTAATTACAACATTTAATTTTAAATGATTCTGAAGTCCTAAAAGAGCTCCTCTATATAAGCTTTCAAATAATCCGATTGAAGATAGAGATACTACTAACAGTAAAATAAGTGACGCTTTATCCTTATACCGATCATCAACAGTAAGCCATGCTTCAATAATTTGATCGCCTAAAAAGTAAAAAAGTAAAATTATAATTAGAGAAACAAAAAAAAATATAATTTCAATGCTTTTAAATACGTTTCTAAGCTTTAAAGGGACTATGTTTGATGATGAAAATTTACCAAACTCTCTTACAATTGTCGGAGTAAGTCCACCATCTAAAAGAACGAGCCAAGATAAAAAAACTACATATAGGCCATAGAAAGCATAGCCTGAACTACCTAAATATTGTATATATATTGGTAAAAAAAGTAAGTTACACAGAGTCACTACAACTTGCCCAACAATATGAGATGATAGATACCGCGTAAGCATAGTCATATTAGAAATAGCTTAAATTTAATTTAAAATGAGTGCAAAGTTTTAAAAATGAAATTTTTACTTTACCCTTTTTAGGTAGCCACTTGGTGCTACTGATATTAAAATTTTTTTATCAATATCTTGATCGATAATAAAGTCATCGCATTCTTTTAAATACTCCCAGACAGCAGTCTTTGGATTATCTCCTCTGTCCCATGGTCTGTCATAGAATCCTTGAGGCATATCTTCAATTAATGTATCGAAGACAACGCAATAACTCCCCACGCTTGCTAATTTTGCATATGCCCTTAGCTCAGCTAACACATGATCGTGAGTATGATTGCTATCTAAGAAAACCATTATTTTTTTACTTTGATTGGAAAAATCATGCACACGAGAGATCATTTCTTTGTCAATGCTGGAACCTTCAAACATTGTTATCTTTTTACTCATAGGGTGAGCTTCGATTGCTTTTTTATTATGCTCACGAATATCGACATCTATACCAAGTACTTTACCATCCTCAATCTCATCACAATTTTCTAAAATTTCCAGCAGCGATGCACTGAAAATAAGTGAGCCACCATGAGCAATGCCTGTTTCTATTATTAGATCCGGTTTCACCTCCCATATAATTTCTTGGACCGCTATCATGTCTTGTGGATATTGAATAATTGGACGCCCCATCCACGTAAAGTTATATGAGTAATTAAGCTTGGCAGATCTTGTCAAAAAAACTTCAGCTGCGTTTGTTAAGTCTCTATTCTCACTATTTGACTGAATTAATTCAGATCTTTCATTTTCAAATCTTTTAATCTCATCCATTTTGTGTTCCTAAAAAGGCTGATTTAGAAAATAACTTTATACTATCTAGATAAAAAAACATAATTATTTATAAGGATAAATAGTTCTCTCAATTATAAAATTATTTCTTATTTCTTAAAATGCTATTCAGTTTTTTGTTATCTCCCCAAAATGACATGGGTTCGTGCTCAGAATATGGAAAATATCCTAAGTTTAGTTTCATAGAATAATTTTTTTCTTTTAGATAATCATTTACAAAATCTTTTATTTTAACTGGTTTACCACTGCAACAGTTTATGATCTGATTATCAACTTCATTTTGTATTGCTATGTCAAAAATATTTGATACAACTTCATTAATATGCAAATAATCTCTTTGTTGTTCTCCTCCAGACATATTAAATTCAATTTCACCACTTTCAATAGCCTGATCAAGCAATGAAATTAGTGAGCCTTTGGATTGTCCCTCACCATACATATAAAATAACCTAATCCATTTATAATTAAATTCAAATTCCCTTTTTAGTTCTTGAACAAATTTCCTGAGGCTATCTTTAGCTATTGCATAAGAATTTGATGGATTGGTATGAAGATCCTCGCTCAAACATCCCTCAACAAGCCCATACTCAAAACATGTACCAATGACAGTTATTTCCTTAAGCCCATTAGTTAAAAGATTTTTTATAAATTTATAATTATCAATCAAATTATTTTCAATATGATTAGGATTATTATAATTTGGCAATCCATTCCATGCTAAGTGTATAACTCTGTCAGGCTTTTCAAAATATTCAAGAAGATTTATGTTTTTAGAATGGCTTATGTCATAAGGTATGTATTTAATTTTTGAAAACCAATTGAAGTTGGCCGCCTTTTGTTTATCTCTTGAGGTGGCTATGATTTCGAATTTAGTTTTGCTGCCGATATAGTTTATTAGGTGTGTTCCAATGAAACCGGTTGCTCCCGTGACTAATATTTTCATTCAAATATTTTTAACTCTGGAACAGCAACAACAAATTTTCCACCCCATTTCCTAATGTACTTAAGTTGTTCAGTTACTTCATCCTGTATATTCCATGGGAGGATCAATACATATGAAGGTTTTAACTTTGTAATATTTTCTTCACTAACTATTGGGATATGGCTTGCGGGCAGATATTTCCCCTGTTTATGGGGTGACTTATCCACAACAAAACTAATTAAATCGCTTTTAACCCCAGCATAGTTTAGCAAAGTATTGCCTTTTGCAGCAGCTCCATAAGCAATGACACTTTTATTTTCTATTTTTGATTGAAGTAGAAAGGTTAATAAGTCATTTTTTACCCTATCAGTTTTTTGTTGGAATCCTTGATATATTTCTTCATCACATATTCCAAATGAACGCTCTTCGTTAATAAGATTTTCTACATTCTTTGAGACTTTTATAGAAGATTCTTCATGTGTTGCAAAGATTCTTATGCTGCCGCCATGGGTGGGAAACTTTTCTACATCATAAAGCTTTAATCCATGATGCTCAAAAATTTCTTTTGCCGTATAAAAAGATAAATATGAAAAGTGCTCGTGATAAATTGTATCAAATTGATTCTTTTGAATTAAATTTAAAAGGTGAGGGAATTCCATTGTTATGGTTCCTTTAGGCTTTAGAGCAATTTTCAAACCTTGAACAAAATCATTTATATCTGGCACGTGAGCTAAAACATTTTTTCCAAGAATCAAGTCAGAGGGTTCTATAGTTTTTGCCAGAGTGCTTCCAAAAAAATCTTCTATTACATCTATTCCTTTTTCTCTAGCAACTGCGGCTGTATTTTTTGTTGGCTCGATTCCTAAGCATGGAATGTTTTTTTCTTTAAAAAATTGAAGAAGATACCCATCATTTGAAGCTATTTCTGTAACTTTTGAAGCATTATTGAGTGATAGCTTTTCTATCATGTAGCTCACATAATTTTTTGAATGATCCAACCAACTTGATGAATATGAACTAAAATAAGCATATTCATTATCAAAAATATCATTTGATTTTTTGTATTCATCAATCTGAACAAGCTTACATTTTGAACAAACAAAAATCTTTAATGGATAATAAACTTCAGGCTCATTAAGTTGCTCTCTAAGAACATATGAGTTTGATGGTGGTTGATTAATCAAATCGACAAACTCAGTACTGAGTTTAGATTTGCAAAATCTGCATTTCATATATTTATATTCCCTTAAATTTAAAAACGATATTCAGTTCTGAACTGTAATGGTTATAAAGGTTTTTTTTAAACATAAAATTTAAAACTCTATGTCCTTAACGAAGGGTAATTGAATATCTTTTTTTGACAAGTTTCTTAACTTTAATGGCCACTTAATATTTACTTTAGGATCTTTTAGGTTGCAACCAGATTCAAAATCTTTTTTGTATTCCATGGAGTGGGCATAAATAAGTTGAGATTTATCTTCAAGTGCTTGAAAACCATGCGCAAAGCCCGGAGGAATAAGCAATGATTTATTATCCTCTTGATTTAATTCAATTGAATAATATTTCATAAAGCTTTTTGAACTTTTTCTTAAGTCTAATGCTACATCAAAAACTGAACCACTTATACAAGTGATGAGCTTAAATTCTGAGAACGGATCAAGCTGGAGATGCATTCCTCGAGCAGAGCCCTTTTCGTGAGTTTCACTTAAGTTAATTTGTTTAATACTATCTACCCATCCAAACTTTTTAAGTTCAACCTGATCAAAGATTTTAAAGAAATATCCTCGATTATCCTGATGGATATCTCTAGAAATTATCTTAAGACCAGAAAAGTCATTACATTCTTTTGCGCTAAACATAATTCATAAACTTATAAATTCTCTCATATCTTTTTCACATAAGTCTCGTGCATCGCTTCCTGAATAAAAATCAGAATACCATTTCCCTGTTTTTTCAATTGCCTTCTTAAATTTCCATTTAGGTTTAATATTAAGAAGCTTTTTCATTTTGCTATTATCTAGTGCTAGCCAATCTGACTCGGTAAATTGATTACTTGGATTTTGGACATAGCTTACTTTACTATTCCTAAAAAAAGGTTTTATTTCAGTAATTAACTTTTCAACGCTGAATGCATCCTCTCTATCTGGTCCAAAATTATATGGCCCACACAGAGACCTATCATCAAAACTTTTCTCAACGAGTTTCATGTAACCGGTTATTGGTTCTAAAACATGTTGCCATGGCCTGACAGCACTTGGATTCCTTATTTCAAGTGACTCATTGTTTACCCATTTTTTAACAGCATCAGGGATTATCCTATATTCTGACCAGTCACCACCTCCAATTACATTACCTGCTCTCGCAGTCGAGATTGAAATTTCTCTATCCTGAAAATAAGATGCTTTAAAGCTATTGATTACTATTTCAGATGATGCCTTACTTGCGCTGTATGGATCATTCCCTCCAAGACGATCATCCTCCTTATAAAATTTATCTCCAGATTGGTCCATATAAACTTTATCAGTTGTTATAAATATTGCAGACTGACAAGACTCAACATATCGCAGAGAATTGAGAATGTTTGCAGTGCCCATGACATTTGAGGAAAAAGTATCAAGTGGATTCTTGTATCCATCAATTACCAATGCTTGAGCTGCAAGGTGAAAAATAATATCAGGAGAAAATTTTTCTATAATTTTTTTTGTTGAATCATAATCTCTAATATCAGTGATGTGACTATCAAGCTCTTTGGATAAGTTTAGACTATCAAATAAACTTAATGGCTGTGTTGGATTGAGACTAATTCCAGACACATTTGAACCAAGCTTTAGAAGAAAATACGATAGCCAAGAGCCCTTAAAACCTGTATGACCAGTTATAAGAACTCTTTTGTCTTTCCAAAAAGATTGCATCCTACTGCTACCAAACCTTCCAAGGCGGGTTTCCAGACTTCCACAATTCCTCAAGCATATTTTTTTCTCTTAATGTATCCATAGGTTGCCAGAACCCCTGATGAATAAAACCTTCCAATTGATTATCATTGGCAATTCTAGTAAGTGGTTCACTTTCCCAAGATGAATTATCGTCATCAATGTATTCCAAGCATCGAGGCGATAGAACAAAAAAACCACCATTTATAAGCCCCCCGTCTCCTGGCGGCTTTTCAATAAAGCCATTAACATTAGTTCCATCCATTTCTAGAGCACCATATCTACCTGGAGGTATTACTGCAGATATTGTTGCTAATTTTTTATGATTTTTGTGAAATGAAATAAGATTACTTATATTAATATCTGCCAATCCGTCGCCATATGTAAAACAAAAAGCATCCTCATCTTTTATGTAATCTTTAACCCTTAAAAGTCTTCCTCCTGTAAGAGTATCATCACCTGTATCTACTAGCGTAACTTTCCAATGTTCGCCTTTTTTATTATGAACATCCATAGAATTGTTATGAATGTCAAATGTTACATCTGACATATGTAAAAAATAATTAGCAAAGTATTCTTTAATTACATAACCCTTGTAGCCACAACAAATAATAAATTCATTTATACCATGCGAAGAATATATCTTTAATATATGCCACAAAATAGGCTTTCCACCAATCTCAACCATAGGTTTAGGTTTTGTATAAGTTTCTTCAGAAATTCTGGTACCTAAACCACCTGCAAGAATGACAGCCTTCAACTTTCGTAATCCTCTCTAAAAAATTTAACAGAGTAGAACAAAATGCTTATTAAAATACCTAAAAATAAAAAAACACTTGTAATGAGAAGTTTTCTTGGGAAAGATTTTTTGAATGGCTTTGACGGATTATCTATGGGCTCAATCAAGAAATATTCACTAATATTTGCAATCATTTGTTTTTTTAATTCAGATTCAGTTAACTTACTTATAGAATCATTTATTTCTTTATTATTGGTTTTTGTTCTAAGGTCAACCAAGTAATTTACAGCCTCATTAGATCTATTTAATTCTTTTATACGGTTTAATTCATTTACATCTTTTATTAATGCATCCAAGAATTCTTTAGCAAAAATTGGAGATACATGGCTATATGAGATCTTTATAAATTGTGTCTTATTATCTTTGGAAACTTCTAAGTTTTTATTAATTGAAGTCTTTATTTTGTCAAAAAGATATTCTTCATTTAGGTATTGCTCCAAAAACTTGCTCTCTTCTTTGCTAAAAATCTTTGGGTCATAAGAAAGTTGTTTGGATTTTTTGTCAAAAGAATTAGCCCCTACAATATTTTCTTTAAAGTTTTCATTTTCAATAAAAATCGCTAAAAAATCATTTGATAATATATATGCCATTGCATAGTCAGCTTTTGAAGACTCGCCAGCAATATTTCCGAGGCCAAATCCACCAAAATTTGAGGCAACTGAATTTATTAAAGACAAACTTGTTGTATCTTGAGATGATTCAACTTTAAGGAGTGTTGTAGATTTATATTTTTCTGTAAGAGTAAAGCTATAAGCAAGACCTAAGCAAGCAAAAACTAGTGAAAGAGAAAATATTTTGATTTTATTTTTTAGAAAATATGATAGAAGCTCAGTTATATCAAAAATATATTCTTTATTTTGTTCTTTCATAGCTATTTTGGTGCCCAGAGCCGGACTTGAACCGGCACGAAGTTGCCTTCGAGGGATTTTAAATCCCTTGTGTCTACCAATTCCACCACCTGGGCATATTTTTTAATCCTCATTATCTTTAAAAGAGATATTTTGCTCTTTTTCCCTATCGGTCGGCTCATTATATATTGTTCTAAGATTATTATTAATTCTTATTGTATTTTTTAGAGAACTAAATGGCACATTTATTTGAGAGGCAAAATGAGAAAAGGCATTTGTGTCTTTGGGAAAACATGCTCCACCAAAACCTCTTCTTCCATCATGACCTGGAACACTCATGTGGCTAATGCCTATTCTGTTATCTTTTGAAACCATCTTTGTGAATTCTTCCCAAGACTCCTCTGCATTAGCTTGATCAAATATGTCTTTGATTTGATTAAAAAAGATAACCTTACTAGCTAAAAATGAGTTAATGGTATATTTCACCAAAGAAGCTGAGACGAGATCAGTAAAAAAGTGATTCTTCTCTACGCACTTTGTATGTTTTTTATAAAAATTGGACAACCTTAAACAATTTTCTTTGGTACCACCAAAAACTATTAACTCTCCATTGATAAAATCATTTTCAGCAGTTTTTTCTCTCAAAAATTCAGGATTAAATATGAAATTTTCTATCTTACTATTAAAATTTAAAAGTGCATCTGGCAGGACAGTGCTTTTTAAGACTATTAATGATTTATTATCTATAACTTTCAGTTCTTCAATTACTTCTTTTATTATTGAAATATTCTGAGTGCCATCATTGTTCATTGGTGTTGGAAGTGTTAAAAAAACGATGTTTGGTTCGAACTGAATTAATTCTTCAATGGTTGAACCAAGTTTAGGATCAACCTTAAATACATCATCAACATCTATTAAGCTCTTGAATAAAGCTTGGCCAACAAATCCAAAACCTACAATTCCTACTTTCATTTGAGTATGGAGGCTGAGGCCGGAATCGAACCGGCGTACACGGATTTGCAGTCCGCTGCATGACCACTCTGCCACCCAGCCAAATTATTTAATTTTACCTTCATCTCTTAAACTCTTTCTAATGTTAGTAGCACTGATTGATTCAATTTCTGAATCAAATGATTCTTTTTCTATCTTATATCCCACCCCTCTACCATAGGAAATATTGGTTATGTTTGGTACTAACTGGATAATATAATCCTGATTAATTGTATATCCAGATTTTGATAGTTTCTCAGCAATATCCTCTGAAATTTGTTCAAATGAAAACGGATTATCTTCTTGCCCTTCCCCTCCAGATGAATCTTTTACATCCCTAACCTGAATAACGACCTGACCAGTCTTTACTATGGCTCTTTCAAAAAGGGCTAAATGACCTTCATGCCATGGTTGCCATCGACCCAAAAGAAGGACTGTAGGTTTCTTTGAATCAAACATCTTTAAGTAAATTTGCGATTTGTTTAGGGCTATATTGGTTCCAATTAGAAATCTTTAAATTAAAATTTTCTGGTTCCTCAAAAATCTTATCTGTATCCTTATAATTGCTTTCTTTAATTGTGTCCATCCAAATACAGTAGTCAGCATCAAATATTTTTCTTGCTTCTTTTGTTGGACATATAAAATCACAAATTACCTTTCGTCCATTTTCTTTCTCAAAATTAGCTAATGCTCTCATTCTAAAGCTTTGTCTTTTTCTTCCTTCTTCAGAAAAGTCCCAATCATTAGCCATCTCCCTTAAATTATCAGCATTGTACCAAGCACAAGAAAGCTCTTTTTGTAAAAGTTTCGATAAGAACGTTTTACCACTTCCCGAGAGTCCCATAATTAGAATCTTCATCAGATGCCTATTTTTATAAGATCTTTTTGGTTAACCACTCCAACTAAATCATTATCATGCATTACAGCAAGACATCCTATCTTTTTTTCGGCCATTATTTTTAAACACTCAGATGCTAAATCATCAGAGGTTACTGAAATAAAATCTTTGCTCATAAAATCTTGAGCTGTCATATCAAAAAAATAATTTGATTTATCTATCGCTCTCCTTATATCTCCATCAGTAATTAAGCCAATAATCCTATCATCTTGATCTTTAACAAATGTAACACCCATACCTTTTTCAGAAATAATTTTTATCACATCTTTTGAGAGCTCATCATAATTAATAATAGGCAATTCATCTCCTGACACCATGACATCTTTTGCAGAAAGAAGTAATCTCTTTCCCAAAGTGCCTCCAGGGTGTGATTTAGCGAAATCTTCAGGCTTAAAATCTTTTTTGTTCATTAAGGAAATTGCCAATGCATCTCCCCACACTAGGGTTGCAGTAGCACTTGAAGTTGGTGCAAGATCAAGAGGACACGCTTCCTTTTCAACTCTTATCAATTGATGATAGTCAGAAATCTTCGATAAAGTTGATTGATCATTTCCTGAAACGCCTATTACGGAGCAACCTAACTGTTTTATAATCGGAATCGTCTTAAGAAGATCCTCTGTTTCACCTGAATAACTTATTGCAACAACTATATCTTCACTTTGAATCATTCCAAGATCACCATGAAAAGCCTCAGTGGAGTGCATAAAGAAAGAGCTAGTTCCTGTACTAGATAAAGTCGCAGAAATTTTCTTACTGATATGTCCAGACTTTCCAATACCTGTGAAGATAAGCCGACCATTACATTCGCAAATAACATCTACGATTTTTATAAAGTTTTCATCTATGTAATCTTTTAAACCAATTAAGGCTTCGGCTTCATCATCAATGACTTGCCTAGCAATATCTATAATTTTTCTATCTTTACTCATTTCTTAAAAGTTGAAATTGTATATTGAAAACCTGTTTGAATTGTAACTAAAAGCGCAATTATAAGAACAATATCAGCAAAGAAAAGGACTATCATATTATTAATTGTTAGGCCCAGAAGATACATTAATATCGATAACATCTGTATTGCAGTTTTTATCTTTGCTAAAAAAGTCACTCTTGTTTTGTTAGACTGATTTTTTCTAGAGTTGATATCTCTTAAAGCAGCAACCCAAATTTCTCTTGAAATAATAACAGATGATATAAAACCAATTAAAAAACTATCAAGGTTAACGCTTAACCCAATTAGAACAAACACAATCAATAATTTATCAGCTATAGGATCTAAGATTTCTCCCAATACTGATACAGAGTTTGTTTTTCTTGCAATATAGCCATCAAGAAAATCAGAAAAAGATGCTATAAAAAATAAAAACAAAGCGATAGAGTAGTTACTCTCTAAATATAAAATCAAATAAATTAGTATGGCGCATAAGATTCTTGAAAGAGTCAAGAAGTTAAGCATTTTAGTAATCATAATATTTGTTTAATTTGTGATGCCATTGTCTCATTTATATTTTTGATAGTCATTAGATCATCCTTCGAAGCTTCTTTTATACCTTTTAGGCTTTTAAACTTTTTAAGTAAAGCTTTTTTAGTTATTGGGCCTATACCCCTAACAGAATCTAATGCAGAATATTTGTTTATTTTGCGTATCTTTTTTCTTGACGCAGTTATTGCAAATCTATGTGACTCATCTCTTAACTCATTTAAAAGCTTAAAAGATTCCGAATGAGGATCTATTTCTAAAATACCTTTGCTTGTATATATTGTTTCAGTAGCTCTTACTCTCCCCTTACCCTTTGCAATACCTAAAACAAGAATTTTTTCCATATCAAAGTTTTTAAGTATCTTATTTGTGAAATTCAATTGGGTTCTTCCGCCATCAATTAAAATCAAATCAGGCTTATTTTCCTCGTAGTACTTTAATCTTCTTGAAATAACATGCTCTATTGATGCAACATCATTGCCTGTAATATCATTTGGAATGTTAAATAGTCTGTAATCTTTTTTTGAGGCTCCGCCTTCTCCAAATACTACACATGATCCAACCCCTTGCTGCATGTACTGATGACTTATGTCAAATGCATCTATTCTTTCAATTTTTTTAATTCCTAGCTTCTTAGAAAGTTCTTTATAAGCAAAAGCATATTTTTCTTTTTTGCTTAAATGATTCTTTATAATTTGTGCAGCATTATTCTTTGCAAGCAAGACTATGGGTTTAATAAAGGAATTTTTGGTTTTTGGGAAGATTATCTTATCTGAGATGTTTTCTTTAATACATTTTTTAATTAGATAAAGTTCATCCAGAGGTGATGCAAAAAATATTTTTTTTGGTAAATTCGATTTATTTGAGTAAAAATTAAAGACTGCTAACTCATAAAGATTGTTTATGGTTTCAAGAAAAGCATCTTTGACTAAATGAGTTTTGGTTCCTCGTACTTTTCCATCTCTTATAGTTACTATGCATATTCCAGCATAGTTATGTACCTTTTCAACTGAGAAGATGTCAGCATCAATACCATTTGGAGTGATGGCTTGTTTTTCATTTATAACTTCAACTTGATTAATTCTATTTCTAATATCTGCTGCTTTTTCATAGTT
>CEPJ01057547.1_pt1 | contig 30350 bp, 26 predicted proteins | sample 530561 | NCBI WGS metagenome assembly CEPJ01 (sample SAMEA2620404, study PRJEB7988) | marine metagenome | biome: marine biome (ENVO:00000447); feature: surface water layer (ENVO:00002042); material: "saline water (ENVO:00002010), including plankton (ENVO:xxxxxxxx)" | depth 5 m
TAAAAGTGGGGTAATTTACTATATTTACAATATGATAAACATAGTAGGAACATACGAATGTAAGATTGACAATAAAGGAAGAGTCAATGTGCCAAGTGCAATAAAAAAACAACTAGCAACTTTTATTCGTGAAAAATTTATTTTAAAGAGAAGTGTTTTTTCTAATTGTTTAGAAATACATCCAAATTGCGAGTGGAAAAAAGTTATGGAACAAATAGATAAACTCAATAGGTTTAGTAGAAAAAATAACACATTTATCAGAACTTATTTGTCAGGGTTGAAAGAAGTTGAACTTGATGCTAATTTTAGAATATTAATACCAAAAGACTTAATGGCTTTCGCAAACCTAAAAAAAGATATTGTCTTTTCTTCATCTCTCAACATGATTGAGGTATGGTCCAAAGATAACTATGAAAAGTCTATAAAATCATCGCTTAAAAACTTCCCTGATCTTGTTGAAGATGTTATGGGAGAAACTGAAAAAGATGAATAAATATCATGAGCCAGTTATGTTAAATGAAAGTATAGATGCTTTAAACGTTGTTCATAACGGTGTTTATGTAGACGCGACTTTTGGCGGAGGAGGTCATTCAAAAAAAATATTAGAAAAATTAAAGAGAGGTAAATTATATGCTTTTGATAAAGATATAGATTCCAATAAAAATCATCTAAAAGACGATAGGTTTAAGTTATTTATATCAGATTATAAGTATATCAGTGAATATTTAAAAATTGAAAAAGTTTTAAAAATTGATGGTTTAATAGCAGACCTAGGAATCTCATCTTATCAAATTGACAATAAAGAAAGAGGTTTTTCATACAACAAGGAATATAAGCTAGACATGAGAATGAATCAAAAGTCAAAGTTCAGTGCTGTAGATTTAGTTAATAGCTATAGTGTTGATGAGCTTAATAGAGTCTTTAAGAAATACGGTGATTTTAAGAATCCATCAAAAATTACATCAAAGATTTTAGATTTTAGAAAAAAAAATAAAATTAGAACTACTGTTCAGCTTGCGAAAGTGATTACTGAAAATCAAAATCATGACTCTACAAATTTAAACAAGTTTTTGTCAAGAGTTTTTCAAGCAATCAGAATTGAAGTTAATGATGAGCTGAATGCTTTAAAAAGCCTATTGATTTCAAGTACTAGCATGCTTAAAAAGTCTGCAAGGCTTGTCATTATTTCATATCACTCCGCTGAGGATCGAATTGTTAAAAATTGGTTTAAAAAAGGAGATTTTGAAGGAAATCTTAAAAAAGACTTTTATGGCAATAAAGAGTCAAAATTAAAAGAAATTAACAAAAAGGTTATTACACCTCATTTAGATGAAATTAAAAATAATTCAAGAAGTAGAAGTGCTAAAATGAGAGTTGCTTTTAAAATTTAAACAATTATGAGTTTAGATAAAATTAAAAAATTAATGAGAGGAGACTTTATTTTAGTGGACAAGAAGCTAAAAAACATTAGGTTTTTATTTTTTGTAGTGACTCTCTTAATCATCAATATTTCAATGACATTTGAATGTCAAAGTGTAATAATTGATATTTCAAAAAAAGAAAGGGAAATAAACGAACTTAGGTTAAAATCAATAACTGCTAAATCTCAAATTGCAAGCCTGACTAAGAGGACTGAAATTGAAAAGATAGTTAGCGAGATTAAATTGTTTACATCAGTTCAGCCAAATTATATTTTAGAAAATGCAGAAAAATAATTCTAGAGTTTTTATTGCATATTTTTTATTTACGCTAATAGCCGTGGTAATTGTTTTTAGAGTTATTTACATACAAAAGTCTGATGAAAAATTTTCATCATCTAATTCGCCGAAATTTTTTGAAATTGAGGCTCTAAGAGGCAACATAATAGCAGAAAATGGTGAACTACTTGCAATCTCAATGCCTCTTTATGATCTTCACGTTGATTTTTCGGTAATTGAAAAAGAAATATTTGATAGTAATGTTGACGAATTAACTTTAGGATTTTCAAAACTATTAAATCTGGATAAGGATATAGTAAAAAAAGAATTTTTACAAGCCAAAGAAAGTAACAAGAAATATCATCCAATTGCAAAAAAAGTTAATCACATTGATCTTCAAAAAATTAAAAAACTTCCAATTTTTATTTATGGACAAAACAAGGGAGGGTTGATTATTGAAAAAAGAACAAATAGACAAAAACCATATGGAATTCTTGCAAGTAGAACTATTGGAATTTTAAGAGATGAAAATCCAGTAGGTATTGAAAGGTCATTCAATAAAACACTTTCTGGAACAAATGGCATCCAACTAAAACAAAATATTGGTAAAAATAGATGGATTTCAAAAAAATCTGAAGGCAACATAAATCCAATTGCTGGAAATGATATAGTAACAACAATAAATGTTGACTTCCAAGATGTGGTTGAAAATGCACTTGCCATTGGAATCGTAGATAATAATGCATCATGGGGTTGCGCAGTTGTCATGGAAGTAGCTACAGGTAGAATAAAAGCCATAGCTAACTTGCATCATGACACAATTAATAATCAATTAGATGAATATTATAATTACGCAATTGGAACTCATACAGAGCCTGGATCAACATTCAAGCTCGCATCTTTGATTTCTGGTCTTGAGGATAAAAAATTTAGAACTGATGATGTTTTTAACACAGGAAATGGAGTATATAAATTTTATGATAAAGAAATAAATGATTCAAAAAAAGGAGGTTATGGTGAGTTGACTATTTCGGAAGCATTTATAAAGTCCTCAAATATTTTTTCAAAAATTATCAACGACTCATATAAGGATGAGCCTTGGGACTTTATTAATAGAGTCTATAAATTTGGACTTGGGGAGCCTCTAAATCTTGATTTACCATATTCAAATAATTTATTTATAAATAATCCAAATGAAAGAAGTTGGTCTGGAATAAGTATTCCATATATGGCTATAGGATATGAGATGCAATTTTCACCTATACACATTTTAACTTTTTATAATGCAGTAGCAAATAATGGTAAAATGGTTAATCCAACTTTTTTATATGCGGTCAAAAAACAAAATAATATTATTTATGAAAACAAAGTTGAAGTTTTAAACTCTTCTATTTGTTCAAAAGCAACATTGGATAAAGTGAATCCACTATTAGAGGGAGTTGTTAAGTATGGTACAGCTAAAAATATTTGGACAGATAATTATTCAATCTCTGGCAAAACTGGTACAACTGTAACAAACTATTCAAACTCTGATGAAAAGAAATCATATCAAACATCTTTTGTTGGTTTTTTTCCGTCAGAAGAACCTAAATATTCATGTATTGTTTTGATAAACGATCCAAAAGGTGATTTTCATTATGGTGGAGATGTTGCTGCGCCTGTTTTTAGAGAAATATCAGATAAAATTTTTGCGATGGACTTGGACCTTCAAAAAGAATCAGATTGTGAAAAAACTTCTTTTTTTCTTCCAAATTATAATATGGCTAAATCAAATAATTTGGAAGATATAGTATCAAATTACGATCAAATTCAAATACGAAATGACTCTACTTCAGTATCACAATTTTTAATTAAATCAGCTATAAATCATAAGAAAAATATTAGAAAATTAGACCTAAATATTATGCCTGATTTTACAGGATACAGTAAGCGAGAAGTAATTTTTCAATTAGAAAATAAAAATTTAATTGTCGTTACAAAAGGGACAGGTAAAGTTGTTAGTCAATCAATTAGAGCTGGAAAAAAAATTTATGAGGGTCAAGAAGTTATTTTAAATTTTTTATGAAACAGTTATCTCAAATACTTAAAGTTATTACAGTAGTTGACAAAACAAATATAACAGATATGCTAATAGAGAACATTGCAACTGACAGTAGACTGGTTAAAAAGAATGGAATATTTTTTAGTGTAAATGGATCTAATTTGAATGGTAGAGATTTCGAACAAAAAGCTATTGAAAATGGTGCTAAAGTTATAGTAAGTGAAAATGAACCTGAAGAATATTTTCCTAATGTCGCTTATATTAAAGTAAAAAATGTAAGGAAACAAATTTCAATAGTATCTGACTTTTTCTATGATAGTCCTTCAAAAAAAATATCTGTTGTTGGAGTAACTGGTACAAATGGTAAATCGTCTGTAGTTAATTTTCTATATCAAATTTTCAATTCTTTGGGTCATAAATGCGGCTTGATATCAACAATTAATTATGTTATTGGAGACAAGAAATTTGACTCTACTCATACCACACCAGATTCAATTACTTTAAACTCAATGCTTAACGAAATGGTAAAAGAGAATTGTAAATTTTGTTTTATGGAGGTAAGTTCACATGCTTTATCTCAATTTCGAGTGTATGCAATAAAATATAAAGCAGGGGTTTTTACAAACATAAGTCATGATCACCTAGATTATCATAAAACATTTGAAGATTATTTGAAAACAAAAAAAAGTTTTTTTGATTCTTTAGCAGTTGACTCAAAATTAATTTATAATGCTGATGATAAAAATAGTTCAAAAATTATTGAGGACAGTAGTGCTGAAATAATAACATATTCATTAAGAAAAAAAACTACTTACTCATGTAAAGTGATAGAATCAAGTATTTACGGACTTCATTTGAAAATTAATGAAAAAGAAATTTACACAAGAGTATCAGGTGAATTTAATGCTTATAACTTATTAGCAGTATATGCAACTTGTATAGAACTAAATCTTAAAAAAGAAGATGTATTTATTGCGATTTCTAATGTTGTCGCACCCGATGGAAGATTTGAAATTATTAAGAATAAGAACTTTGTATCAATTTTAGATTACGCTCATACTGATGACGCTTTTCGTAATATTTTTTCCTCAATAAAGAAGATTACTAAAAAAAATATAACAACTGTTTTTGGCTGCGGTGGAGATAGAGATAAACATAAAAGACCAGTCATGCTAGATGTTGTCAGTAGAAACAGTGATTTTGTAATTATCACATCAGATAATCCACGTAGCGAGACTTTTGAGGAAATTACTAATGATATGTTATCAAATTCAAGTGATGATGAGATTAAAAGATACATGATTGTTGAAGACAGAGAGCAAGCAATAAAGTTAGGATGCATACTATCATCTCAAAAAAAGTCTCTGTTACTGGTAGCTGGAAAGGGGCATGAGAAATTTCAGGAAAAAAATGGAATAAAAATTCCATTTGATGATAAAAAAATAATAACTAAATATAGTTAAATGTTATACCACTTATTTGAGTTTTTACAAGATGAATATAATTTAGTTGGGGCAAGTATATTTAAATATATTTCATTTAGGGCATCAGCTGCAGTTTTACTTTCATTATTATTCTCTATAGTATTTGGAAGAAGCATAATAAAAATTATTTCCAGTAAACAAATCAAAGAAAATGTAAGAAAACTTGGCTTAAATGATGAGGAAAGTAAAGAAGGAACACCTACAATGGGAGGTATCATAATTATTTTATCGATCTTATTACCGACACTTCTTTTTTGTAATCTGACAAATATATATGTTCAAATCATGCTACTTACAACTGTTTGGCTAGGAGCAATTGGTTTTATAGACGATTACATTAAGGTCTTCAAAAAAAACAAATCTGGTCTTTCTGGGAAATTTAAAATTTTTGGACAAGTTACTTTAGCAATAATTGTTGGATTAGTAATAGTATTTAATAGTGATATTACAATTAAAGAAAAGCAACAAATTAAAATTGATGATAAAAATAAAACAATTAATGTTTTCTCAGAACCAGCAAAAAAATCATCAAAAACAACAATCCCTTTTTTTAAAAATAATGAGTTTGATTATAAAAGTTTAACTAGCTGGATAGGAGAAGATTTTGAAAATTATGCCTGGTTGTTATTTATTTTGATTGTTGTTTTCATTGTAACAGCTGTATCAAATGGCGCAAATATGACAGATGGTTTAGATGGACTAGCAACCGGGGTTTCCTCAATAATTGGTATTACCTTAGCTGTGTTTGCTTATGTTTCAGGTAATATAATTGCAGCTAATTATTTGAATATAATGTATATTCCTGACAGTGGTGAAATTGTTATTTTCTTATCTGCATTCGTTGCATCTTGCATAGGTTTTTTATGGCATAACTCTTACCCTGCAGATATATTTATGGGAGATACTGGTAGTCTTACCATCGGAGGTATTATTGCTGTCAGTGCAATTTTAATAAGAAAGGAGTTGCTGATTCCTATTTTTTGTGGTGTTTTTTTAATTCAAAATCTTTCAGTAATAATTCAGGTAGCCTATTTTAAATATACAAAAAAGAAATCTGGAGTGGGTAAAAGAATTTTTTTAATGTCACCTATTCATCATCATTTCCAAAAAAAGGGTATTCATGAAAATAAAATAGTTCTACGCTTTTGGATTGTTGCTTTGTTATTTGCTGTTATTTCAATACTGACGCTAAAGATAAGATGAAAAAAAGAATTTCAATAATTGGTGGAGGAGTCAGTGGTTTAGGAGCAGCTCTCCTCGCAAAATCAAAAAATAATATTGTTTTTTTGTCTAGCATAAATCAATTAAATAATAATGTAAGACAAACATTAAAATCAAATGATATAAGTTTTGAAGAGGGTTGTCATTCCGACACCTTATTTAGTTCAGATTTAATCATAAAAAGTCCAGGAATATCAGAAAATAATTTTGTTGTAAAAAAAATAAAACAAAAAAGAATACCTATTATTTCAGAAATTGAATATGGTTTTCAAAATACAAATTCGAAAATAATTGCTGTTACTGGTACTAACGGTAAAACTACAACATGTTTGATGCTAAAAAATATATTTAATCGTGCTAGATTAAATGTATTGTTAGCAGGTAATATTGGCAACAGTCTTTGTCATGAGCTTTTTTTAAAGAATATGTATGATTTAATAATATTAGAGGTTAGTAGTTTTCAACTCGAAAACATAAATAAATTCCAACCAGATATTTCAGTAATTCTTAATATATCACACGATCATTTAGATAGATATTCAAATTTCGATGAGTATAGAATGGCAAAATTTTTGATTACAAAAAACCAAAAAAAAGAAAACTATCTAATCTATAATTATGATGATAAATCTTTAAAAGATTTAAAAACAGATGCCTACAAAATTCCATTTTCATTGGAAAGAGAATTTAAAAATGGAGTTTTTTCAAAAGACAATAAAATAAATATAAATCTAAAAAATAAAAAAATGACAATTGATCAATTATCTCTTAAGGGGAAGCACAATGTATATAACTCAATGGCTGCTGCTGTATCAGCTAGAGTTTTTGAAATAAGCGATTCTATAATTCGTAAATCTCTGCAAGATTTTCAAAATGTTGAACATCGACTTGAATCTGTATTAAAAATAAATAATGTTGAATTTATAAATGATTCAAAAGCTACTAATGTTCATGCAACTTGGTACGCTTTGGAGAGTATGACCAGAAAAATAGTATGGATTGCAGGAGGTGTTGATAAAGGAAATAATTATGATGAACTTTTCAATTTAGTAAAGAACAAAGTAAAGGCAGTTATAGTACTTGGTGATGATAGAAAAATAAATAAATTTTTTAAGTCGGCAGTTCAAAAGATTATTAATGTTGGTTCAATGAAAGAGGCTGTTAATTTATCCTATGATATATCAAGCAACGGAGATTGTGTGTTACTATCTCCAGCTTGTGCTAGCTTCAACATGTTTAAGTCATTTGAAGAAAGAGGGTCTAAATTTAAAGATGCTGTGCGTCAATTATGAATAATTTAAACTTACAAGGAGATAAAATTATTTGGGGAGTTGTTTTTTCATTATTTACGTTATCTGTTCTTGTAGTTTACAGTACGGCGGGGATAAGTTATTTATTTAATCATATTTCAAAGATATTTTTGGGCTTGATTTGTATGTATGTTATACATAATTTGAAGTTCAAATATTTTGCAAGAATTGGATTGCTTTTATTTTGGATTAGTATTTTTTTACTTTTTTGTGTTTTCTTTTTTGGAATAAATATTAACGGGGCATCAAGATGGTTGTCAGTTGGAGGACAACAATTTCAACCATCTGACATTGCAAAACTTGCCATAATTATGTATATGTGTAGGCAAATAAGTAAGCACAGAATGAAAATAAAAAAACTAAAAGGTTTGTTACTTTACTTATTACTTCCGGCCTCTGTAATTTGTTTATTAGTTTTACCAAATAACTTTTCGACCTCAGCACTAATTTTCACGAATGTTATTCTATTATTTTTTCTTTCAAATATTGATTTGAAATATATTTCACTAGTTATATTTTCTTCAATCATCATTTCATCATCGATTTATCTATTTACAAAATATTCAAACCTTGAGAATTTGTTTCCCCGATCTCAAACATGGGTAAATAGAATTGATAGTTTTTTTGATAAAAAAGATGACAAATTAAGTAAAGATTATCAAGTTACTCAAGCTCTAATTGCTGTAAAAAAAGGTGGTATTTTAGGCTTAGGACCCGGTAAAAGTGTTCAAAGAGATTTACTACCATACTCATATTCTGATTTTATTTTTGCAATTATGATTGAAGAATATGGATTATTTGTTGGTGCTTTGCTGCCAATTCTACTATATCTTATTCTTCTTTACAGATCGATAATTATTTTTTTAAAAACTGAAAGTGTTTTTGGAAGCTTATTAGCTGTAAGTCTAATTTTTAGTCTTGTTATACAAGCATTTGTGAATATGTTGGTAGCGGTTAACATACTTCCTGTTACGGGACAGACATTGCCATTAATAAGTATGGGAGGGACGTCTATTTTATTTACTTGTTTTTCAATAGGTGTTGTGTTGAGTATTAGTAGAGATTCAAAAGATAGAGATTATGAGAAAGAATAATATTTTAATAAGCGGTGGTGGAAGTGGAGGTCATATTTTTCCTGCACTAGCAATTGCTGATAAAATAAATGAAAAAAATAAAAATTCAAAAATTATTTTTGTTGGTGCCAGAGGAAAAATGGAAATGAAAAAAGTTCCAAAGCATGGATACAAGATTATACCTATTTTAATCTCTGGCTTTCAAAGAAAGAATTTTTTTAAAAATTTATTTTTACCTGTCAAAATAATAATAAGTCTAATAAGCTCACTTTTCATTGTAATCAAATATAAACCAGTATTAGTGATTGGTACTGGAGGTTATGCGAGTGGCCCATTACTTTTTATATCATCTATTTTAAATATACCTTCATTAATACAGGAGCAAAACTCGTTTCCTGGAGTAACTAATAGAATTCTTTCAAAATTTGTTGATAAGATTTGTGTCGCATATGAAAATATGGATAAGTTCTTTCCAAAAAGTAAAATTATTTTGACAGGTAATCCAATAAGGTCACTAGTTTTTAAAAATCACAACCAAGCAAAGGCTAAGAGTTATTTTAATTTATCACAATCAAATTTTACAGTTCTTTCGATTGGGGGTAGCCTAGGTGCATTTAGTATTAACAATGCAATCAAACAAAATATTAGTTTTTTCATTGAAAATAATATTAATTTAATATGGCAGACTGGTAAGGCATTTTATGACAAAGCTAAAGACGATGTAGTAAATGAAAAAAATATTGCTTTATTTAAATTTATAGAAGATATGGATTATGCTTACTCTGCAGCTGACATAATTATTTCTCGGGCAGGAGCAATAGCTATTTCTGAGCTAACTGTTGTTGGTAAGCCAGTTATTTTGATACCATCACCAAATGTTGCAGAAAACCATCAGTATAAAAATGCACAATCGTTAGTTAATAATAATGCCGCGATGCTTGTCGAAGATGATGATACAAATATTAAAATTGTAAAGGAGATTAATAAACTAATCTTAAACAAAGAAATTAGAAGTAAACTATCATCCAATATCAAAAAATTAAAAAAAAATAAATCAACTGATAAAATTTATGATATGGTAAAAGAACTATTGGGAGATGTTTAAAAATTATAAAAAAATATTTTTTATCGGCATAGGAGGGATTGGAATGAGTGCATTAGCCAAATACTTTTTAAATCGAGATAAAATGATTTATGGCTACGATGTTTCTTGCTCTGATATTTGTAAATCATTAGAAAATCAAGGTTCAAAAATTACATATTGCCAAAAAAATCTAGATTTTATATTAGATAATAATTTGTTTAAAGATCAAGAAAATTGCTTAATTGTTTATACCCCTGCAATTCAAAAAGATAATATTTTTTTTAAATTTTTTTTAGATAATAATTTCACTGTTAAAAAGAGATCTGAGGTTCTGTCAAAAATCTGTGAAAATAAATTTTTAATCGCCGTAGCAGGTACTCATGGAAAAACAACAACAACATGTATAATATCTCACATTTTGAACAATACTGATTTAAAGATAACAGCTTTTATAGGGGGTATTAGCAGGAACGAGAACTCTAATTTAATAGATAAACATACTGATAGTAAATTAATTATCGTTGAAGCAGACGAATATGACAAGTCTTTTTTAAAATTATCACCAGATATTGCTATAATAACATCTGTTGATATGGATCATTCAGATATATATAAAGAAACTTCATCTTTGAAAAAGGCGTACAACCAATTTATTAGTAACATTTCTGATAATGGAGTTTTAATAATTGAAAATAAAGCCTTTCAAGAGTTAGGAAATATTGATTTTTCAAATATAATTACCTACTCATTTTCTGATGATACTGATTTTAGAATTAGTTCACATGAAATAAAAAATAGAAACTCAAATTTTAATTTTATTAATTCAAATTTTAAAAATTTTTTTAGTAGTAAAGTTGTTTTTTGTTTACCAGGAAAACATAATATTTTGAATGCTCTAGCTTCAATTATAGCTTGCATACAACTAGATGTAAAAAAAAGAGATATAGTTAAATCAATTAATTCTTTTTTAGGAATTAAAAGAAGATTTGAAATTCACTTTGAATCAAAAAATAAAGTTTTTGTTGATGACTACGCTCATCATCCTAGCGAAATTAAGCACACACTCGAAACTTTATTCAAAATGTATCCGAATAGAAAATTAACACTTATTTTTCAACCTCATCTTTTCACAAGAACAAGAGATTTTATGAACGAATTTGCTGACGTATTATCTTTACCAGACCATTTACTCTTACTTGATATTTTTCCAGCTAGAGAATATCCTATAAAAGGTGTTGATTCAAATAGACTTTTAAAAAAGTGTAGAAATGAAAATAAAGAGTTAGTAAAAAAGGAAATGGTATTACATACTTTAAATAAATGCAACTTTGATGTTTTAGTGACAATGGGAGCTGGTAATATATCAAGTTTAGTTGAACAAATTAAAAATGAATACTTTGTCAAATAACTATACTAAGATTTTAATAAGCTTAATATCATTTATTTTGTTGATGATTATAATCTTTAAATTTCAAACACATTTTAGCAAAGATTTAAATCAAAAAATTAAAATTTCTGCTGAAACTTTGTATACCGACAAGAAAAAAATTTTAGAAAAAGTAATAAAAACTATAAAAAATGGCAATCAAAAAGAAGTAACATTAATAGAAAAAGAATTAGAAAATATTAGTCAGATTGAGAATGCTGAAATTTACTTTAATGTGAATGGGGAGATTAGTTTAACTTACTGCGAATTTGAACCTATTGTTAGAGTATTTAACTCATTAAACCAATCATATTATCTAGACTCTAATTGTAAGAGAATTCCTTTATCTGACTTATATACTGCTGATATTATATTATTCACTGGATATACTGAAAATGTCAAAGATTATTTGATTTTAGATTTAGCAAAGAAAATTAACTCTAATAAATTTTTGTCTAGTCAAGTTTCTGAAGTGTTTTTTAATGAATCAAATGAAGCCTTTTTTATTCCTGTACTTGGAAGTCATAAAATTAAAATAGGAGATTTAAATAATTTAGATTCTAAGATAAAAAAAATGATGACATTTTATGATAAAATTATACCTAAGCATGGTTGGGAAAAATATTCTGATATAAATTTAGAATATCAAAATCAAATAATTTGTTTAAAAAATGAATGATATAGATAAAGCTATTAATATAGTAGTTGGACTTGATATTGGAACTACTAAGATATCATTAATGGTAGGTAAAATGAATGAGTATAAAAAATTAGACATTGTTGCACAAGGAAAGTCTGACTCATATGGTGTTTCAAGAGGAATTGTTGCTAATATAGACCGCACTGTTGAATCAATAAAAGAGGCAATTACTCAAGCTGGTCAAGACTATAACATAAGTGAAGTTTATGTTGGAATTGCTGGTCAACATATCAAAAGTCTTCAACATAGAGGTGAAATAGTTCGAGATGATGTTGAAAATGAAATTAACATCAGTGATATGAGAAAACTTAAAGAAAATATGTTTAAGTTGATTACAATTCCTGGAGAGGAAGTTATTCACGTAATTCCACAGGAATATACAGTCGATGGAGAGGATGGGATACAAGATCCAAGAGGAATGGCTGGGATAAAGTTATCTGCAAATTTTCATGTCATAACAGCTCAAGTAGGAGCTGTAAGAAATATTATTCGTTGTGTTGAAAAAGCTGGACTAAAAGCTAAAGAGTTGATATTAGAGCCCTTTGCATCAGCACTAGCGACGTTAGATGAGGATGAGTTAAGAGAGGGAGTTGCACTAGTTGATATTGGTGGGGGTACAACTGATGTTGCAATTTTTTTAGATAAAGTTATCAGACATACAGCCGTGATTCCGTTTGGGGGTAATGTAATAACTAAAGATATTAAGACTGGTCTTTCAATTTTAGAAAAGCAAGCGGAGTTATTAAAATTAAAATTTGGTTCCGCAGTTTACAGTGAAGATCATGAAAATGTAATGGTATCAATTCCTGGCTTAAGAGGTAGAGAACCAAAGGAAATATCTGTTAAAAATCTTACTGAAATTATCAGTGCAAGGATGAAAGAAATAATTGATCTTGTATACCATCAAATTAAAGTCTCTGGATATGAAGATAAAATAATGACTGGAATAGTTCTGACTGGTGGAGGAGCGCAGTTAAGAAACTTAAATCAACTAGTTTCATTTATTACTGGCATGGAAGCTAGAATAGGTTACCCAAATGAACATCTTGGAAAGAAGTCTAAAGATATTGTAACAAGTCCAATGTATTCAACAGGAACAGGTCTTGTGATGAAAGGTTTCCAAGAGACACCCTCGAAAGAAAACAACATGAAAAATAATAATAAAAATGAAACTTCACTTTTAAAAATTTTTAAGGAAATTAAAGGTTTTTTTGATGAAGATATTGAATAACTAAAATAACAAAGATGAAAACAAATTTTGAATTTCAATTACCAAAAAATCAGTCTTCAGTAATAAAAGTACTTGGAGTTGGCGGAGGTGGTAGCAACGCAGTTAATTATATGCACTCGAATGGTATCAAAGGAGTTGACTTTGTTGTATGTAACACAGATTCACAAGCCCTTGAAGCAAGTCATGTGCCAGTTAAAATTCAATTAGGTGCTGAGCTAACTGAGGGTTTAGGTGCGGGATCTAACCCAGATATCGGAAAAAAGGCTGCTGAGGAGAGTATTGACAGAATAAATGAGTTACTCGACTCAAATACAAAAATGTTATTTATTACTGCAGGAATGGGGGGTGGTACTGGAACTGGTGCTGCACCTGTAATTGCTGAAGTTGCAAAACAAAAAGGGATTTTAACTGTTGGTGTAGTAACAAATCCTTTTTCAACAGAGGGAGGAAATAGAAAAAAATATGCCAAAGACGGTCTTATTGAATTAAGAAAAAATGTTGATACTCTATTAATAATTAATAACGATAAGCTCATTGAAGTTTATGGAGACTTAACTTTAAGCATGGCATTTGCAAAAGCAAATGAAGTTTTAAATACTGCAACTAAAGGAATAGCAGAAGTAATTTCACAGCATCTTTTAGTAAATATAGACTTAAACGATGCGAGAAGAGTTTTACAAAATAGTGGCACGGCAGTTATGGGACAATCTGTAGCCAAAGGAGAAAATCGTGCAATTGAAGCTGTTGAAGGTGCTCTAGATTCTCCATTATTAAATGATAATGATATTTTCGGTGCCGAGCAAGTATTACTTAAAATAGTTACTGGTTCTGGTGATGATGAAATAAAAATGTCAGAACTTAATAAAATAAAGAGTAAAATCCAAGAAGCTGCTGGTAACGATGTAAATATTATTGAGGGTGTTGGAATAGATGATGAACTGGAATCTTCTATTAGTGTGACTGTAATAGCAACTGGATTTGAGCAAAAAATAGATAAGGAGCCTGTAAAAATTAATCTTTCTGATTCAAATAATATTGAAGATTTAATTTCAAAAGAACCAAATAAACATCATGAAAATAAAAAAGAGAAAAGTATGCAAAGGAAGATGTTTAATTTTGATAAAGAAGTTATAATTCAAGATGATCAAGACGAAGTTAGCATTAATGATGAAAATAAAAAATTTAATAAATCACGTGAAGATGAAAACAAAATAGTTTTTGATCTAAATAGTGAATCAATTTCTGAGGGTAGTAGTGAAAAAACTACAAACAATATTGAAAGTAATCTTGATAAACCTGCACTAATTATTAATGAGATTAAAAATGATAAAAGTTTTAATAATGATGACTTAGATAAATATGAAAATTCAAATTTTGATGTAGAAAAAAATATTAATTCTATTTCAAATAAGGGATTGGAGTCTAGAGAAAGAGTAGAAAGATTAAGAGAAATATCAAAAAAGTTACGAACACCTTCAGGACTAACATTTCTTGAGGATCAACCAGCTTATAAAAGAAATAATATAAAGTTAGAAGATTTGCCAAAGTCTGACAAAGACGAAACATCTAGATTTACGTTAGAGCAAAATGATGGGGATGTAACTTTAAAAAAAAATAACAGTTTTTTGCATGATAATGTAGATTAAAAAAAAAGCTAAATATATATTTAGCTTTTTTTCGATTACATCATTCCAGGCATACCACCACCACCCATCGGAGGCATTGGAGGATCTTCCTTAGAAGGAATTTCTGAGATTACGCATTCAGTTGTTAGTAACATCCCGGCAACAGATGCAGCATTTTCGACAGCAACCCTCACTACTTTTGCAGGGTCAATGATGCCTGCTTTCAACATGTTTTCATATTTTTCATTTTTTGCATTAAATCCGAAATCATCCTTTCCTTCCTTAATTTTAGAGACAACTACGGAACCTTCAAGACCAGCATTTTCAACAATTTGTCTAATTGGTTCTTCAACAGCACGTTCAACGATATTAATTCCAGTTTGTTCATCGTCATTGTCACCTTTAACGTTAGCAAGAGTTATAGCAGCTCTTATTATTGCTATACCACCCCCTGGGACAATTCCTTCTTCTACAGCAGCTCTGGTAGCTGCAAGAGCATCGTCAACCCTATCTTTCTTTTCTTTCATTTCGATTTCTGAAGCTGCACCTACATATAATACTGCTACACCACCAGCTAGTTTTGCTAATCTCTCCTGTAATTTTTCTTTATCATAATCAGAAGTTGTTGATTCTATTTGTGATTTAATTTGGTTTACCCTTGATTTAATATCATTTTTATTACCAGATCCGTTAACAATTGTAGTGTTGTCTTTGTCGATAACAATTTTCTCGCAGGTCCCCAACATTTCTATGTTAGTACTTTCCAACTTAAACCCTCGCTCTTCAGAAACAACTGTCGCGTTAGTTAGTATTGCGATATCCTCTAACATTGCCTTTCTTCTATCGCCAAAACCCGGCGCTTTTACAGCAGCAACTTTTAATGCACCTCTTAATTTGTTTACTACTAATGTTGATAATGCTTCGCCATCTACATCTTCAGCTATTATCATTAATGGTTTCCCACCTTGAGCAGTTTGCTCTAATATTGGAAGTAAATCCTTCATGGAAGAGATTTTTTTGTCATAAAGAAGAATATACGGATTTTCAAGCTCAGTTTCCATTTTGTCTGGATCAGTTATGAAATAAGGAGATAAATAACCTCGATCAAACTGCATTCCCTCAACTACTTCTACATTGGTTTCTGTTCCTTTTGCCTCTTCAACAGTAATAACCCCTTCAGTTTTTACTTTTTTCATTGCTTCAGCGATCAATGAACCAATTATGTTGTCATTATTTGCAGAAATTGATGCAACTTGTTCAATTTTGTCATACGAACTTCCGACTTCTTGTGAGTTTTTATTGATGTTTTTCACTATTTCAGCGACAGCTTTATCTATACCTCTTTTTAAATCCATCGGATTTGCACCTGCAGCAACATTTTTCAGTCCAGCATTTATAATTGCTTGAGCTAAGACTGTTGCTGTTGTTGTACCATCACCAGCGATGTCTGCTGTTTTGGAAGCTACCTCTTTAACCATTTGAGCACCCATGTTTTCCATTGCGTCTTCAAGTTCTATTTCTTTAGCTACTGTAACACCGTCTTTTGTTATTGAAGGACCACCAAACTTTTTGTCAATTACAACATTTCTTCCCTTAGGACCTAAAGTTACTTTAACAGCATTTGCTAATGCATCGACTCCTTTCTTGAGTGAGTCCCTTGCATCTGTATTGAAAGTTATATTTTTTGCCATTTTTTTTTTTTTTATTGTTAATTAATTATTGCTAGTAAATCAGATTCCTTCATTATGAGATAATCTTTACCTTCATATTTCAATTCTGTTCCTGAGTATTTTCCATACAATACATTATCACCTACTTTAACAGTCACTGGATTTTCTTTTGTGCCTTCGCCTGTAGCAACGATTTTACCCTTTTGAGGCTTTTCTTGTGCTGTATCAGGTATGATGATTCCTGATGTCGTTTTTGTTTCTGCAGCTGAGGGTTCTACTAACACTCTATCTGCTAATGGTTTTAATTTCATAATTTATAATTTATAATTCATAAGTAATTTATTTCAAAAATCATGCCAAAGTGATTTTTATGAAAATATGTCAGATATTTTAATTTATAGGATTGTTCTCAGGCAAATTTTGAGGAATAATTGCTTCATCAATTTGTTCTTGTGATTTTAGCTCGTTTGTTGAATCAAAATTTCTTTCAATGGCAAAGCTAGACAACATTGTTAAAGATATCAAAACTATAGCTAGCGTCCATGTTGTCTTTTCTAAAAAATCAGTTGTTTTTTTCGCTCCCATTATTTGGTTACCTGACCCCCCTCCAAAAGTTGAAGAAAGACCACCACCTTTTGGATTTTGTATTAACACTACAAGGACTAAAAGAACGGAGGTTATGATAATTAAAATTGCGAAAACTATATAAAATTTACTAGTTGGTTCTGAATACATTTTGTTTTATTTTTTTTATATCTTCTATTTCGGTTGCAAATAACGTGTTTTTTTCTGGAAATTTCAAAATTAATTTTTCAAATGCATGTACAGCTTTATCATAATGTCCTTGTTCTTTATAAATATTTGCTAAAGTTTCAGTAATAAAATCATCATTTTCAGTTAAACTTTTTTTAGCTGTCTCTGTTGATGAAAAAAAGCTAGGATTTTCTTTTGTTTTATCAATTTTTTCTATCCACTCAAGTATTGTAAGTTTTTGATTAAAATCTTGATTAGGTTTTACTGAGGATTTTATTTTCTTTTTATTTAGTAAATTAAACAGTCTTTTTCTCGACTGCACATATATAGCACATTTTCTTAACTCACTTACATAGCGAATACTACCAATATTTTTAAGAATTATAAGTCTTGCTATTAATGCAGTAGAGTGAAAACTATGTTTTTTTAAAAACAAATCTAGCTTGGCTAAGTTCTCATCATTTTGAAGTTCCTCAACTTCCACAATTTTTAAAATATCTTTAACTACCAATTAACAAAAGTTTTATTGAAGATGTCAATGCATATTTCCTCTAAAATTTTTTCAACCAATTCATCTTCAATTTCCTCCAAGTTTTGATCACTTTTATAATCTAAGTAACTAGTAAACTTTTGATTATAATTTTCTTTTTCATTGACATAATTTTTGAAATCAATATTTACTGAAATTGATAGTCTATTTTGATTTGCAAAATCATTTGATGAAATAGATATTGGAGAAATATCATAGTTGACAATTTTTCCATTAATTTCAATTTCAAAGTCATCGTCGTTGACAATTAAATCAGTTTGGTCAATTATAATATCAGTTAACTTTTGAGTCATATCTCTTTCCAGATTAGTTTTAAAGTTCTTAGCCTCATTAACAAAATATGTTATCTTAATGTTTTTAATTTCAGGACTAATAGAAGCTCCGCTGAATGTATAAAAGCCACATGAGCTGTTTATTAGTACTGCTAATATGTAAAAAAAATTTTTCAATTATAAATTCAGTTCTTTTATTTTCCTGTATAAAGTTCTCTCAGAAATACCTAAATCTTTAGCAGCGTTTTTTCTTTTACCATTGTGTTTGCTGAGTGCTTTTGAAATTAAATTTTTCTCATGTTCAAACAGAGATAAATTTTGTTCTATTACATATTCTTCTTTTTTATCATTTTTGTTGTAAAAATTTTCAACTTGTAATATGTTTTCATCAAATAAATCTTTGCTAGATTTATTTTTAGCAATTAATTCATCTGTTATTTTTTTCAAGTGATTTAGATCTTTTTTCATGTCGAAGAGAACTTTGTATAAAATTTCTCTTTCACTGAAGTCATTATCTTCGTTTTTAGATTTGACAACAGTATAGTTTTGATTTTTAATAGACAAATATTCAACAATTGTAGACTTTGAAATATTTTTCTCTTTTTCTAGAACTGACAAATTTTGAACAAAGTTTTTAAGTTCTCTAATATTTCCAGGCCAATTATAATCTTCTATCAATTTAATGCCTTCGTCATCCAATTTAATAGGTTCAGTTTTATATTTATCTGCAAAATCAACTGCAAATTTTCTAAATAAAAGGTGTATGTCTTCTCCTCTTTTTCTTAATGGAGGTAAAGTAATATTGATTGTAGATAGTCTATAATACAAATCTTCTCTGAATTTCCCATCTTTAATAGCTTTTTTAAGGTTTACGTTAGTAGCAGCGATTATTCTAACGTCTGTTTTGGAAACCTCAGAGGATCCAACTTTAATATACTCACCGTTTTCAAGCACTCTAAGCAATCTTGCTTGAGTAGAAATAGGTAGTTCTCCAACTTCGTCTAAAAATATAGTTCCTTTATTTGCAACTTCAAAATACCCCTTCCTTGTTTCATGAGCACCTGTAAATGCTCCTTTGACATGTCCAAAAAGTTCGCTGTCAATTGTGCCTTCAGGAATTGCTCCACAATTTACAGATATAAAATTTTCATGCTTTCTATTACTCATTGAGTGGATAATTTTTGGAATATTTTCTTTTCCAGTTCCACTTTCTCCAGTGACAAGTGTTGTGATCTCTGTCGAAGACACTTGAACAGCTATATCTATTGCTCTATTCAAGTCAATACTTTTACCAACTATTCCGTAATTTCTTTTTATTGAATTTATGTCCATTTAAATAATTTTACCAATTAAAGTAGCTGATGTGCATTTTTCTACTTCAACTTTAACTATGTCTCCAATTTTTGCTTTTTCTTTTGGAAAAATGATAACATTATTTTGCATATTTCTTCCAAAAAAATCATTTTCTGATTTTTTTGAGATACCCTCAACTAAAACTTCAAATTTACTGCCAATTTTTCTTTTATTATTCTCAAAAGAATGCTGTCTTTGCTTTGATATAATTTCTGAAAGTCTAATTGATTTTGTGTCATCATTAACGTTGTCCTCTAATTTTTTGTGAGCTCGGGTATTGGGTCTTTCTGAATATTTAAACATGTAACCATAATCATATTTAACGTAATCCATTAAAGACAATGTCATAGAGTGATCAAAATCTGTCTCATCGCAAAATCCACTTATAATATCCATTGATAATCCGCAATCTGGTATGTGTTTTTTAATCATGTCTATTAGTTTGATATAATCTTCTCTTGTATATCCTCTGTTCATTAATTTTAAAATTTTATTACTCCCAGATTGAACTGGTAAATGTATGTAGTTGCAAATGTTATTATAAGATTTCATTGTTTTAATTACATCCTCGGTCATATCTTGTGGATTTGAGGTTGAAAAGCGTATCCTTAATTCAGGACATTCCTCTGCGACAATTTTCAAAAGCTTGGCAAAATTTATGCTATTTTCTTTTACTTTGATATTGGCTTTTTTGAAATCTTTTTTGAGACCACCCCCGTACCACAAATAAGAGTCAACATTTTGACCAAGTAAAGTAACTTCTTTGAAGTTATTTTTGATTAACTCTTTACATTCAACAACTATACTGTTTGGATTTCTACTTCTTTCTCTTCCTCTTGTGAAAGGAACAACACAAAATGAGCACATGTTATCACATCCCCTCATTATCGAAACAAAAGCGGTCACTCCATTGGATAGAAATCTTACAGGGCTGATGTTGCCATAAGTTTCCTCCTTTGAAAGAATAACATTGATTGCTTTTCTTCCATCTTCAACTTTTTTAATTAACTTGGGTAAATCTCTGTATGCGTCAGGTCCAACAACAATATCAACTAATTTTTCCTCCTCTAGAAGTTTAGTTTTTAGTCGCTCAGCCATACATCCCATAACCCCAACCATTATATTTTTATTTCTCTTTTTTACACTGTTGTAAAACTTAAGTCTTTTTCTAACAGTTTCTTCGGCTTTTTCTCTAATTGAACATGTATTAACAAGAATAATATCAGCCTCTTCAATATTTTTAGTAGAAATAAAGTTGTCTTTAGTTAAAATAGATGCTACAATTTCACTATCAGAAAAATTCATTTGGCATCCATACGTTTCAATATACATCTTCTTACTTTTAGATCTAGTTCTATTTTTTGTAAGTAAGTTTTGATCAATCAACATAATTTAATTAAATTTTTGCAAAGATAAGCAAAACTGACAATATGTCATATAAATTATATATTATTACATAATATAAAATATTTAACATAATTTTTTTTGGTCAAAAAAAAAATCTTGCATTATTTTTGCAAAAAAAAAAATTGTCTAAAAATTTATTAATAGTAGAATCACCCGCAAAGAAAAAAACTATACAATCATACTTAGGAAAAGATTTTCTGGTTGAATCGAGTGTGGGACATATAAGAGACTTACCTAAAAAAGGCAACAAAGCAATTGATATTGAAAATGGCTTTGCTCCAAATTATGTTGTTAGTGAGGATAAGAAAAAAATTGTGAAGGAATTGCAAAAGTGTGTAAAAGGAGCTGATACAATATGGCTTGCTACTGATGAAGATAGAGAAGGTGAAGCAATAGCATGGCATCTAACACAAGCACTTGACGTTAAAAATAAAAAAATAAATAGAATTGTTTTTAATGAAATTACAAAAGAAGCAATTCACAATGCGATAAAGAAACCAAAAAAAATTAACGAAAATCTGGTTAATGCTCAACAGGCCAGAAGGGTCCTTGACAGATTAGTTGGATTTGAATTATCACCACTACTTTGGAAAAAAATCAAAAGAGGACTTTCTGCTGGACGTGTACAATCAGTTGCAGTACGTTTAATCGTTGAAAGAGAAAATGAAATTAATAAATTTGAATCATCATCAAGTTTTAAAATTATTTCTGACTTCAAAAATGAAAACGGTGAAATATTAACTTGCGAGTTAAATCAAAAACTTGATGATATTAAGAATGTCAGAGAATTCTTAATTAATTCATCAAAATTCCAACACATTTTAAATAAAATTGAAAAGAAACCCTCCAAAAAAAGTCCTCAGGCTGCATTCACTACATCAACTCTACAGCAAGAAGCCTCAAGAAAATTATCTTTTTCTGTAAATAGAACAATGTCTGTTGCGCAAAAATTGTACGAACAAGGCAAAATAACTTACATGCGAACTGATAGTACTAATTTATCTAAAACTGCTGTTGATTCAATAAAAGATTTAGTTGCAAATATTTACGGAAGTAATTTCTTCACAAAAAGAACTTACAAAAGTAAAACAAAGGGGGCGCAAGAAGCTCATGAAGCTATACGTCCAACGGACTTCACACTAAGATCTATAGATAATGATAACGACCAAAATAAATTATACAGATTAATATGGGAAAGAGCTGTCGCATCACAAATGTCTGATGCACAAATTGAAAGAACTACTTACAAAATAAACTCATTTAACAGTAAAATGATATTTCAAGCCAAAGGAGAAGTTGTAACATTTCCTGGATTTCTTGCAATAAACAACTTAAATAGCGATTCTGATACTTTTTTGCCGAAGGCTAAAATATCAGAAAAATTAAATTTAGAATCTTTAAAGTCTGATGAAGTTTTTGCAAAACCACCGCCAAGATACAACGAAGCAAGTTTAGTTAGAAAGCTTGAAGATTTAGGAATAGGAAGGCCATCTACATATGCGTCTACCATCACAACGGTGCAAAAAAGAAATTACATATTAAAAGAAAATCGTGAGGGAAAAACTGTCAAATCAAAAGTACTTACCTTAAATGAACAATCAGTAAATGAGACTACTGTTGATAAAATAATAGGTGTTGAAAAAAATAAACTCTTTCCCACAGATATTGGAGAAATAGTTACAAAATTTCTTGTCAAGCACTTTAGTAAAATACTTGACTACAGTTTCACAGCAACAGTTGAAGATGAATTTGACTTAATAGCTGAAGGTAAAAAGGTTTGGAATGAAATGATTGAAAATTTTTATTCTGGGTTCATTTCTAAAGTAAATGATGTTAATGACAACGAAAAAAGAGAATCAGGAGAAAGAGTACTAGGAAACCACCCAGAAACTAATGAAATAGTGGTTGCTAGACTAGGACCATTTGGTCCTATGGTTCAAATTGGTGAAAAAAGTGATAAATCCACTGACAAAAAACCAAGATTTGCATCACTTCAAAAGGGTCAAACAATTCAAAATATATCACTTGAAAAAGCACTTGAGTTATTTAAATTGCCCAGATCAGTTGGATATTACAACGATGATGAAATTGTAGCTGCAATAGGTAGATTTGGTCCTTACGTAAAGTACAAGAATAAATTTTATTCATTGAAAGGCTCTGAATATAATCCACTATCAATCTCTATTGAAGAAGCAAAAACTTACATCGAAAATAAAATACAACAAGAGAAAGACAGAATAATCAATTTTTTTGATGGAGAGCCTTCTTTTTATATCCTAAATGGCAGATATGGACCATTTGTTCAAGTTGTAAAAAAAGAAGGTAAAAAAATAAATTTAAGAATTCCAAAGGATACTGAACCAAAATCTTTAAAAAGAGAAGATTGCGTTCAGTTACTAAATAAAAAATCAAATAGTTGAAAGATTTAAATTTAGCCAAATGGTTTGAACCATTGGATACGGGTTATTTCTCAAGCAAAGTAAAGTGGCAATCAACACAAGTTGGATATTTAATCGAATCCTTTACAGATGACAATTTTCCTGATTTAAGCTTTTGTGAAATAGCAATCTTTAATGTTAATGAATATAATGGAAGTTCCAATAATGCGTCTGAGGAAATTTGTAAAATTAGAAAAAACTTTTATGACTTGCACGTTGAAAAGATACCAAGATTAATTGACTTAGGAAATTTGAAGCTTGAAAGCACCAGAAAACAAAATTTTGATATAATAAATGAGGTATGCTACATTCTATTAAATAATGGTACTTTACCAATTGTTATTGGTGGAGGTCATGATATAGTTTACGCAATGTATAAAGCCCAAACGAAGTTTAAGAAAAAAATTTCATATACATGTATAGATAACAAATTTGATATTGGACTTATCGATGATAAACTCAATAATAAGTCGCACTTGAGTAAAATAATAAAAGCAAAACCAAATTATCTATACAATTATACTAACCTAGGCTATCAGTCTTTTTTTGTTAGTCCACATGCTTTAAAAATGCTAGAGTCAATCAAATTTTCTTGTATTCGCTTAGGTGATATCAAAAAAAACATTTCTAATATTGAGCCAATTTTGAGAGATTCGAACATGTTATCGCTAGATATATCATCAATTTCCAGTGCTTACGCAAGCGCAAACAATTACAGTTCACCAAATGGTCTTGATGGTAATGAAATTTGTAAATTATTGTTTTACGCTGGCGTCAGTGACAAATTAAAATCTTTTGGAATTTTTGAATATAATCAAAACTTAGACAATGATGATCAAACCGCAAAGCTTATTTCACAAATTATTTGGTATTTTTTAGCCGGCTTTAATTCTAGGGTTTCTGAAGAAATACCATCATTAAAAAACCTTACATTCTACAATGTTACCAGTGAAAATGATACTAATAATATGGTTTTTTGTAAAAGTAAGCTTTCAAATAGGTGGTGGATTGTCGTGAAAAAAGACCACAGATACAACAAGCTGAAAGTGGATCAATTCTTTGCATGTAGTTACAAAGATTATGAACTTGCAATGAATGGGGATATTCCAGACTCATGGTTAAGAATTATCAAGCTTTTAGACTAAATTCTATTTTTTATTTTTTTATTTACTCGAATTTTATACAAACAATTTTATGATATGTTTAGTGTCAGTAAAATGCTCACTTAACTAAAAATTGTTTATTTTAGCATTCAATAATGTGATGGATATTATGAAAAGGACTTTATCGTTTTTATGCTTTATCGTTTTTGCTTGCTTAAAAGTTGATGCTCAGCAAACACCTCAGTTTAGTCAAAATATGTTCAACAAATTGGCTAACAATCCTGGTTTCGCAGGTAGCATGGAAGCTATTTGTGCAACAGCACTACACAGACAACAGTGGATCGGCTTTGGAGATGGCAGACCAGTTACAACAAATTTAAGTGTCGATGCAGGCATTCCTTCAATATTTGGTGGTGTTGGATTAAACATTGTTAATGAGACTATTGGCCAATATGACAATCTTGGGCTTCAACTAAGTTATGCCTACAGGAAAGAGCTTGGTAATGGTCAAATAGGAACTGGTATTTCTTTAGGTGTTTATCAAAGTTCATTAGATGGAACTTCACTAAATCCTGCTAGTTCTGGAGATCCAGCTTTACCAACGGCTGATGCTCAGGGATCTGCTCTGGATGTTGGATTTGGAGTATATTTCAATAATGAAGATGCCTACATTGGTCTTTCAAGTTCTAACATCACTGAGCCAACAATAGAGTGGGAAAACGCTACAACACAAAAGCTAGTCAGACATTATTACTTGATTTCTGGCTATTACCATCAAATATCAAACACAATATCCCTCAATCCATCAATATTTTTAAAGTCCGATGGTGTAACTTCACAATTAGATATTAATACTAACTTGATATATGATGATAAAATTTGGGGAGGTCTAAGTTACAGGCTTGGTGAAAGTATTGTTATTCTATCTGGAATGAATATTACTGAGGATCTCAAGTTCGGAGTCTCCTATGATGTTGTTGTTAACAGCATCAAGCAAAATAGTTTAGAGTTTATGCTTGGATACTGTTTTAAAATAAATTACGATAAACCAGTTTCTAAGTATAAAAACCCTAGATTCTTATAATTTAAAATTAATGTTATGAAAAAATATATTGGTATTACAATAATTTCGATAATTCTCTTTGGCTGTGGTAGTTCTGGAAACGGTGAACTCGTAGGAGTACAAAAAAGAAGTACATGGAACCCAACGACTCCATATGGGATGGTATTTATTCCACAGGGTAGCTATGTAATGGGACCCTCAGATCAGGATGTTCCATTTGCTAATGTTACTTCAGCAAAGACAGTATCAGTTGGAGCCTTTTATTTGGATGAGACAGAAATTACAAACAATGAATACAGACAGTTCACAAATTGGGTTAGAGATTCAATTGCACACATTATTTTAGGTGAAGCTGGAATTGAAGGTCATTTAATTGAAGAGGATGAATTTGGCAACTTTCTTGAGCCAGCTAGAATAAATTGGAAGACAAAAATAAGGTGGAATGATCCTGAAATAAGAGAAATTCTTGAAGAGGAAATGTATTTATCAGATCATGAAAGATTTGATGGTAAAAGAGAATTTGATACTAGAAAATTTATTTACAAATACCAAGTTATTGATCTACAAGATGCTTCTGTCAAAAAAAGTAGGGAAGGTGAAGCTATAGGTAAAAGAGACAGAAGTCAGTTCCTTTCTGAAATAGAATTGAACATATATCCTGACACTTTAGTTTGGACACATGATTACGCATATTCGTTAAATGAGCCTTACACTAAAAATTATTTTCATCACCCGGCATTTGATAATTATCCTGTAGTTGGTGTTAATTGGAAACAAGCTAGCGCTTTTGCTGATTGGAGAACTAAAATTATGACTGATTTTTTGAAAAAATCAGATGAACCAGTGATGGCAGAATTTAGATTACCTACTGAATCGGAGTGGGAATATGCAGCTCGAGGTGGCTTAGATTTCTCACCATACCCTTGGGGTGGCCCGTATACAAGAAATATAAAGGGATGTTTTCTTGCAAATTTTAAACCATTGAGAGGCAACTATACTGCAGATGGAGGTTTGAAAACAATTAAAGTGGCTAGCTATAATCCAAACGGCTATGGCTTGTATGATATGTCAGGAAACGTTGCAGAGTGGACATCAAATGCTTTTGATGAGTCTGCTTTTAGCTTTTCTCATGATTTAAACACGGACTATCATTATGAAGCTAATGAAAGTGATCATGAGGTTCTAAAAAGAAAAGTTGTCAGAGGTGGATCATGGAAAGATATATCATACTTTATACAAACTAGTACAAGATCTTATGAATATCAAGATACTGCAAAGTCCTATATCGGATTTAGATGTGCAGTGGACTTTCTTGGAAGAGATCAAAAAGACTTTGAATAATTAATAATTAAAATTTAAACATATGAGTATTGCTGCAAGTATTTCAAAAATAACAGAAGCTAAATGGTATAAAGTTATGATGCCCAAACTTTATGGTTGGGGTGCATCGCTAGTCATTATAGGAGCGTTATTTAAAATTCAAAATTGGCCTTTTGCTGGCCTTTTCTTAACAATTGGTTTAACAACTGAAGCGGTAATTTTCTTCTTTTCTGCTTTTGAAAGACAATATGAAGATTATGATTGGTCACTTGTTTACCCAGAGCTTGCTCACATGGAAGATCCCTCTGCAAAAAAGCCAGCCCAACAATTAGATGAAGCTTTACAAAGAGCTAAAATTGACAATGAGTTGATTGAAAGCTTAAATGAAGGATTAAAATCATTTGGTGATGCAACAACAAAATTAAATGAAACAATTGCAGCTGCAGCCTCTATTAATGATTACAATGAACAAATACAGGAGGGAGTAAAAAATATGAATGCATTAAATTCATTATACGAACTACAACTACAAGCTTCTAATCAGCAAATGGAAGCAACTAACCAATTTTTAAATAACTTACAATCTTCTGTTGAGGATTCAAAAAGATTCCAAGAACAAGTTAATAGTTTAGCAGAAAACCTTGAATCACTAAACAAGGTCTATGCAAAGATGTTAGATGCAATGAATCCTAATAAGTAATTTTCAGAAATGGCAAGCGGAAAATTATCTCCAAGACAAAAAATGATTAACATGATGTATTTAGTGCTAACCGCACTTCTTGCACTTAATGTTTCAAAGGAAGTTTTAAATTCTTTTTTTGAAGTCAACAGAGGAATTGAGAGAACAACTGAAAGCTTCACATCAAAAAACGATGAAACATATTCAGATTTTGCTGCTGCGGTTGAACTAAATCCTGTAAAAGCCGGTCCCTTTAGAGACAAAGCTCTCGAGGTTAAGAAATTAGCTGATGATATAGTAGGATATATCAAAGAACTCAAACATGAACTTGTTCTTAAAGTAGATAAGAAAGTATATTTAGGTGCTTATTTAGATTCAAATGGAGACAAAATTGATGAGAACTCTACAACAAAATCTTACAATGAATTAACTCCTGATCAAAAAAGCAAAGACATAGCATATTTGTACAATAAAAAAAATAGACAAGCACCTGGAGAGTTATTCGTATTTACAGGTAAAGCAACTGAGTTAAAAAATAAGATAAACACTTTCAAAGAACAATTACTTTTCATTGCTGATGGAAACGAAGTTTTAGCCTCAAATATCAACTCCTCTCTAAATACAGATGATAAAATAGGTCAAAAAGGAGTTGGAGATCAGTCTTGGGAACAATACAACTTTGAAGATATGCCCTCTGTTGGGGCACTTACTTTACTTTCCAAAATGCAATCAGATGTTAGAAACGCTGAAGCAGATATAATCAAACTTCTTAGAGAAAATATTGATGCTGGTTCTTTAAAGTTTACTTCGGCTGAGGCAATACAGATTCCACAATCTAGCTTCATTTTAAAAGGAGATTCGTTCAGAGCTGACATTTTTATTTCTGCAAAAGACACAACTCAGGATCCTCTAATATTTGTTGGTGAATACGATTCATTACCATCAGGAAGCTATCAAATGGTTGGAGATTATGATACTGTTAAGGTTGTTAACGGTAAAGGAATATTTTCAAAAAAAGCTATTAGAGAAGGTCTCCAAAAATGGGGAGGTCTAATTGCTATGAAGACTGAAACTGGTACAAAGACATACCCATTTAAAGGGAGTTATTTGGTAGCTAACAGAACAGCTGTTGTATCCCCTGTAAATATGAATATATTGTACTTAGAAGTTGATAATCCTCTAAAAATATCTGTTCCAGGATTTGCAGCTTCTGAAATAACTGCTGTACTTAACAACGGGAAGCTTGTACCTACTAAGAAATCTCAAGGTGAATTTATAGCTAGACCCTCTAAAAAGGGAAAAGCAATAGTTTCATTATTCGCTAATATTGATGGCAAAAAATCAAAGATGGGAGAGATGGAATTTAGAGTAAAGCCAGTACCTCCACCAAAGCCTTACGTGCAATTTACAATTGAGGCTGGAGGTAGCAAAGTGATTGATAAAATGAAAATGGTTAATGCTGGTGGAGTTCTCGCACAACTAAAGGATTTTGATTTTAAAGGAGTAAGATATTCTGTTATATCATTTAGAATGTCTGGAATATATAAAGGAGAGCAGCAAAAAGCTGAAGCAAAAGGACCAAAATTTACTTCTAAAATGGAAGGTATAATTAAAAATTCAAAATCTGGAAATACAATAACAATCTATGATATTAGAGCTAAGAGAACAGATGCAAAAAATATTGAACCTGTTGGATTAGATCCTCTAGTACTTGAAATTAAATAAAAAACTATGAAAAAATCTATAATATTAATTATGTCACTCATTTTTTGTTCAACAACTCAATCACAAGATGTTCTTAGTGTTGATGAAATGAATTCTATATATAAAAAAGATCATCATGTAAATAAAAAGGTGCATAAATATGCTCCATTGCGACAAGCAGATGTTATGTGGTCAAGAAAAATCTGGAGAGAAATTGATATGAGAGAAAAAATTAATCATCCGTTTTATTATCCCGAAAATGATGGTGTGGCACACACCATACAAGACAGGCAAAGTTTAATTGATGTCATTTACTCTGCAATTCAAGAGGGTAGCATAAGAGCCTTTGGAAATGCAGCTATGGATGATGAGTTCAGAGAAGAAATGACATCTGAAGAAATTAAAAAAATAGGAGGAGCAAAAGAAGAAATTATTGAAGTTATTGATTGGGATGCTGTAGCAGAAGGGGCTGACCCTGATGAAGCTAAAACAACCAAATTAAATAAAGTTCCCTTTGATAGAAATAGCGTAAAGAAATGGAGAATAAAGGAAGAATGGTATTTTGATAAACAAAGATCTGAGATGGGTGTTAGAATTATAGGACTTTGTCCATTACAAGAAGCCAAAGATGAAGTAACTGGAAGGTTGACTGGAGCATACACTCCACTTTTTTGGGTATATTTTCCTGAGGCAAGAGAGATACTAGTTAATAAAGAGGTCTTTAACATGATGAAAAATGATGCGGAGAGAAGAACTTATGATGATTTGTTTTGGAAAAGAATGTTTTCATCAACAATAACAAAAGAGGCTAGCGTTATGGATAGAAAAATTAGTGAATATATGATAGGTCTTGACGCTTTATTAGAAGCTGATAGAATAAAAGCAGAAATACTTAACATTGAACATGACCTTTGGGAGTATTAATTCCAATAACTTTTTATCATGACAGAGGATCTACAGGTCAGTAACTCAATCGCTAGCTTTATTAGATTTATTAAGCGCAACAAGAACACTTTATTACTTTTCGTATGCGTAGGTGTCGTTTCCACAATTTTTTTTCAAAAATTTAAAAAACCATATTATACAACTGAAGCTATTTGCAGTTCAGGAATTTCTGAGTACGAAAGAATGGAACAAGTACAGGAA